>Ga0308172_1000046_pt1 | contig 279291 bp, 265 predicted proteins | sample PhyGR2_FD_202134 | JGI IMG/M metagenome (GOLD analysis project Ga0308172, IMG submission 202134) | Phyllosphere microbial communities from UC Gill Tract Community Farm, Albany, California, United States - DLSLSG.R2 | ecosystem: Host-associated > Plants > Phyllosphere > Unclassified | place... | reverse complement strand
GGCGTTCGCTCGCCTCGGCTACCGCTTCAACCCGAACTGGCGCGTTGAACTGGAAGGCGGCTACCGCTCGGGCGACATCGGCACCGTGCGCGCTGTCTCGGGCACGCAAGGCCTGTGCAACCTGACCCCGGCGACGGGCGGCTGCTTCTCGCCCGAAGGCGACATCGAATCCGCCACCCTGATGGCCAATGTCATCTATGATTTCGGCTTCGAATACTGGGGCGTGCGTCCGTTCGTCGGCCTCGGCGCCGGTGTGAACCGCGTCAACACCGACACGATCGGCGCTCTGCGCGCCAACCGTCTGGCCACCTTCGCCGCCGACGACACCTCGACCAAGTTCGCCGCTCAGGCGATCGCCGGTCTGGCTTGGGCGATCAGCGACCGCGCCAACATCGACCTGACCTACCGTTACCTGACGGGCGACGCCTCGTTCGCTTCGACGACGGCCGGCACGGGCGTGGGCGCCACGCAGTTCGGCGAATGGGACGGCGACTACGATCAGTCGCACACCGTGACCCTGGGTCTGCGCTACAGCTTCGGTGCGGAAGACGCTCCGCCGCCGCCGCCTCCGCCGCCTCCGCCCCCGCCGCCGCCCCCGCCGCCCCCGCCGCCGGTCGCTCAAAAGCCGGTCGCTCGCCAGTTTGTCGTTTACTTCGACTGGGATCGCTCGGACCTGACCGCGGAAGCCCGTTCGGTGGTGACGCAGGCCGCCAACTACGCCAAGTCGGGCGCACCGACGCGCGTCCTGATCGTCGGCTATACCGACACCTCGGGTTCGGCCGCCTATAACCTGGGTCTGTCCAACCGTCGTTCGCGCACCGTCGCGGACGCGCTGGTCGCCTCGGGCGTCAACGGCGGCGTCATCGCCCTCGACGGCAAGGGCGAAACCAACCTGGCCAAGCCGACCGCCGACGGTGTGCGCGAACCGCTCAACCGCCGCGCGACCATCGACATCAACTTCTAAGACTTTCGGAGCCGACCGGTTCGTCCAGGTCGGCTTCGAGCTTGGAAGTCGTCGAAAGACAGAACGCCGCTTCCGACAGGAGGCGGCGTTTTTCTTTGCGCCGTCTCACCTTCTGCGTGATGTGTCCACGCAGAGAAAAGGGCGACGCCTCGCGACGCCGCCCTCAAGTATTCTGATTTTGACGCCGATCAGCCGGTGAACGGACGGATCAGGATCTCGACCCGGCGGTTCTGCGCCTTGCCTTCCGGCGTGGCGTTGGACGCCACCGGGTTGCGCGAGCTGTTGCCGGCGACATAGAGGCGCTGCGCGATCACGCCACGGCGAACCAGTTCAGAGGCGACGCTGCTGGCGCGGCGCTCCGACAGAGGCTGGTTGATCGCGTCGCCGCCTGAGGAGTCGGTGTGACCGATCACGTCAACGGTCGACTGATCGTACTGCTGCAGAACGCGAGCGACGTCGTCCAGCACAGGCAGGAAGCGCGGATCAATGGAGGACTGGTTCGTGGCGAAGGTCACGTCCGACGGCATGCGCAGCACAAGCAGGTCGCCTTGGCGCGCCACACCGACGCCGGAGCCGGACAGTTCAGCCTCCATGGCGCGTTGCTGACGATCCATGTACTGGCCGACGGCCGCGCCGCCCAAGGCGCCGATGCCGGCGCCGATCAGAGCGTTCTTGCGGCCTTGTTCGCCGTTGGAAGTGTTGGTCAGATAGCCCAGAACCGCCCCGCCCAGAGCGCCGGCGATAGCCCCCGTTCCGGTATTGTTGCGAACCGGACCCGAGCGATAGGGGTCGGTGGTGGTGCAGGCGGCGGCCCCCAGCAGGGCGGCGATGGAAACGCTGGCGACGATGAACTTGGCGCGCATGGAATGGTCCTTTTATTTTGAGCGATCTGGCGCGAAAAACGTGCGCTTATTGTGAAGGTTCCAATCTGTATGGCGCATGAACACCCACCATGTCCGCACTCGGCATGGCCCTGACAAGGCCGCCGATTAGGCGTATGGGAACCGCCGCACTTCCCCAGATCGAGGACGACGCCGTGAGCGTGACCCAGACGGACAACACGACCGACCGCGCCATTCAGCCGGTTTCGATGACGCAATACGACGCCGATTTTCAGGCGTTCAGCGATGCATTGGGCGCGTCATTCTCACGCTATGGCTTCGCTGTGGTCGCCGACCATGGTCTGGACGAGGCGCGCATCACCGCGGCCATCGACGACGCCAAGGCCTTCTTCGCCCTGCCGGAAGACGTGAAGCGCCAATACCATCAGCCGGGTACGGGCGGCGCGCGCGGCCTGACCCCGTTCGGGGTCGAGGCGGCCAAGGACGCCAAGACGGTCGATCTGAAGGAATTCTGGCACGTCGGCCGGGAACTGCCCAAAGGCCATCCCTATCGCCGCTACATGCGCGACAACGTCTGGCCGTCCGAGGTCGATGGCTTCCGCGAGCACCTGTATGGCATGTTCGAGGACCTGGATGCGCTCGGGGCTAAGATCCTGCGCGCCATCGCCCGCTATCTGAAACTGGGCGACGACTTCTTCGCCGACAAGGTCGAGATGGGCAACAGCGTCCTGCGCATGCTTCACTACCCGCCGGTTCCGGCCGATGCGCCGGGCGTGCGCGCCGGAGCGCATGAAGACATTAACGTCATCACCCTGCTGCTCGGTGCCGAAGAGGCTGGTCTGCAGCTGAAGGACAAGGACGGAAGCTGGCTCGACATCGCGCCGCCGCCCGGCGCCCTGGTCGTCAATATCGGCGACATGTTGCAGCGGCTGACCAACCACGTCCTGCCTTCAACGACCCACCGTGTAGTCAATCCGGCGCCCGAGCGTCGCGGTTTCGCCCGCTATTCGACGCCCTTCTTCCTGCACTTCAACCCGGACTATCCGATCGAGACCCTGCCCAGCGCCATCACGCCGGACAATCCCGATCGCTATGCGGGCAAGACCATCCTGGCCGAGGATTATCTGACCGAACGCCTGCGCGAAATCCGCCTGCTCTAGGCCGTCAGCGGGAAATCCGTAGTCGGGTGATGTCGCGTCCGATGGCTTGGAAGTCGTTGGACAGGTCCGCGCCCGACTGCGGCAGGAAGGCCTTGTCCTTGTCGGTGGCGCAACTGCTCAGAATCTTGGCCGCGTCGCTGCCTGGCGTAATTGAGAACCCGACCGTGTAAACGATCACGTTCTTGTTCTTCATGCCGGTGCACAGTTTTGCCGCTTGATCAAACGGGTCGCCGTTCGTCGCATCGCAGGCGATCTTATCAAAGAGGTTGCCTGATCCAGAGCCTGCGTCGCGAGCGATCACGCCGCCGCAATAGGGGGTGTTGAACTCACCGTCCGTCATCAGGATGACGGCCTTCAGCACCTTCGTCGGTGCGTAAGCCGCTGCGGGGTTCGACGACCAAAGCCCATTGAACTGGTTGGATACGGTGTACCAGCCCCAAGCCAAGCCAATCTGCCCAGACGTTGATCCTGTAACGGTCAAACCGTTCACGAGCCCAGTCAATGTGTCGATGTTGGAAGTCAGCGGCTGTATCGTCGCTGTCGGGCAGGGGTTGCCCGCCGATCTTACGGGCGTTGAGCGCTGCGGGGCAGCATAGTTACGACCGACAGCGGCCGTGCTCGGCGCTGCATCGGTGTAGGCTTGTGAACCCGTACGCTCGCTGACGCAGCTGGTGTTATCAAAGGCGGTCAAGCGATTGTACTGGGCGTCACGAAAGACGCGCGTGGCGCATCCATCGCGCCCACACTGAACGGAGCCACCACCAGAATAGTCAGCGAACGTGGCGCCGCCGACAGGGATCACAAAGGCGTCGTTCGAGGTCTTGTCGAGGACCTCGTAGAGGCCTTCATCGTTCGTCGTGTTAAGCGCCGTCATGCCCTTAACGTCAGCGATCTGAAGCGTGTCGCCTTTCGACAAGCCGTGATTCGTGGAGGAGATGGTGACAAAGCAGTCGGAGCGCATGCATTTGCGGATCTGACCGCCCGAGCTGTAGCTGCTGTATCCGCTGCTCGTGTTCAGCGCATACCAGTTCTGGCCGGATTGATACTGCAGGGACACCTTGTTGGCGTCAATCCGCACGACCTTGTAGGCGCGGTTGTTGATTTGAGTCATGCCGCTGACGCCGCTGATCCAGACGTAGTCGTCGGTCGATAGCCCGTGGCCGTTGGCGGTTACGACGCCAGGCGAAGCGCGCGTGATGCCGGAGATCGACTTGGCTGCGGCAGCCGCCCATGCGGCGCCGCTGATGCTGGTCGATCCAATCGAGGCGCCGCGTGCGGCGTCGGCGCGAGCGCCCAGATTTACGCCGATCGAATAGGGCACGATGGCCATGCGAGAATAGTAGGGCGTCTGTTTCGACGCCGGCTGAACGACCAATTTGATCAGCTGGTTTGCGGCGTTCTTCAGATCGCCGATCCGGTTGTTGTTGCCCATGGATCCGGTGATGTCCAAAACCAGCGAGACCTCGATGTCCTTGGACGATCGGTTCACCTCAGAGTGGACGCTGACGGGCAGGGTGTCGTCGAGGATCTTGCCGTAGGGCGGCAGGAAGACATTAGCGATCAGGGTCTTAACCTGGACCTGGATGTCCGCGATGACGATCTGGTCTTCTGTCAGATCGATCTTGACGGCGTCGTCGGCGAAGGGCTCCACAGAGGCGTTGCGCAGATTGGCTCTCAGGGCTACCAAGGCGACGGTCTTCAGGTCTTTCGGATCGGTGTAGGACGAGCGCGCTGCGGCCAGGGCGGCCGCGTCCAGCGCGTCTTGAACGCGAGCCTTGGCCGTCGTCACGCGGTTGATGTCGATGCCACCCAAGGTCAGCATGATCAGCGCGGGCATCACCAGGGCGAAGATCATCACGACATTGCCGCCGCGGTCCGACGACAGGCGCGACGTGAACGAGCGCAGAGCCTTCACCGCTGTGCCGATCCGATTGGAAATCTTCACCATGCCCATCCCAAAGGACGCGGACCGCCCGATTAGCGCTCAGTTTGCCATCGGGCGGTTAAGGGAATTGTGAAGGGGACGGTTAACGCCGCCGCGTGATCAGGCGGCGCTCCATCCGCACTGGTGACCGCGGTTCTGTTCCTGGAGCCAGACGTTCAATGGGGCGAAGTAGTCGGCGATGGCCGAGGCGTCGTTGCCGTCATCGCCGGTGAAGGCCTTCATCGCTTCCTGCCAGGGTTGGGACTGGCCCATCTGCAGCATGGCGTTGAAGCGCGCGCCCACCTCTTTGTTGCCATAGACGGAGCAGCGATGCAGCGGCCCGGTCCAGCCGGCCTGTTTGCAGGCCGCGCGCTGGAACTGGAACTGATAGATGGCCGCCAGGAAGTAGCGGGTATACGGCGTGTTTCCGGGCACATGGTATTTCGCGCCCGGATCGAAGGCGTTGGCCGGACGCGGACCCGGCGGAACCAGACCCTGGTATTGCAGCATGTCGGCGGTCCAGGCGGTGTTGTAGGCGGCCGGCGCCGTCTCGCCCGAGAAGACGTCCCAGCGCCAGCGGTCGACCATCAGGCCGAACGGCAGGAAGGCGATCTTGTCCAAGGCCATCTTGAGCAGGAAGGGAATATCTTCCTCCGCGCCCGGCGTGGTCTTCAACAGGCCGATCTGATTCAGATAGGTGGGGGTCAGGGCCGACAGGCCGACAAAGTCGCCGATGGCTTCGTGGAACCCGTCGTTCGCGCCATTGCGGAACAGCATCGGCTGGTTCTTGTAGGCGCGCTGGTAGTAGTTGTGACCCAGCTCGTGGTGGACGGTGTAGAAGTCGTCGCCGTTGACGTTGGTGCACATCTTGATGCGGATGTCGTCGGCGTTGTCCAGGTCCCAGGCCGAGGCGTGACAGACGACTTCACGGTCGCGCGGGCGGGTGATCTGACTGCGTTCCCAGAAGGTCTGAGGCAGCGGATCGAGGCCCAGCGAGACGTAGAAGCCCTCGCCCGTCTTGACCATCTTCGTCGCGTCGTAGTCGGCGGCCTTCAGCAGTTCGGTAAGGTCGTAGCTGGAGGCCCCGCCGCTGGGCGGGGCGACCACATCATAGATATTGCCCCATTGTTGGGACCACATATTGCCCAACAGATCGGCGCGGATCGGGCCGTGATCGGGTTGCACCGCGTCGCCATACTTCGCGTTCAACCGAGCGCGCACATAGCAGTGCAGGTTCTCGTAGAAGGGCTTCACCTGGGCCCACAACCGGTCGGTCTCGGCGGCGAAATCGTCGGCGGGCATGTCGTAGCCTGACCGCCACAGGGCGCCGGTGTCGGCGAAGCCGAGTTCGCGCGATCCCTCGTTGGCGATCTCGACCATGCGGGCGTAGTCGTCGCGCATGACCGGCGAGATGGTGCGCCAGCCTTCATAAAGGGCCTTGGTCTCGGTTGGGTCGCGGCTGTCGGCCAGGATCAGCGAGGCCTCGTCCAGCGTGATCGGCTTGCCCTTGAAGTCGAACTTGCCGGTCGAATAGGTCGAGTCCAGCCGCGTGGTGATCTGGGCCAATTCCTCGGCCGCGCCAGGTCGGTTGGGGGCGGGCAGGACGAGGCTGAGCCGCAGCAGGTTCAGCTTGCGGCGCACGATCGGATCGACCTGCACGTCGTTGAACTTGGCCGCCTGATTGGCCAGCTGGACCTGAAGCTCCGTCGCCTCGGCGTTGGCCTTGGACTCCAGCCACATGGTGTCGAAGGTGATGTTGGTGGCGCGCGCCCATTGGATGCGGGCGACATATTCGCTGACCTCGGCCCATTTGGTTTCGGCGTCGGCGATGAAGTCGGTCGCGCCCTCGGCGGTGATCGGATAGTCGGCGCGCATGTCGCTGACGGCGGGCGCGGGCGTCGTCGAGGCCGTCTGTTCGACGCCCGGCGCGCCGGAGGCGGGTTCGCTGGTGCTGGCGCAGCCGGCGGCGAAGGCGAGGGCGCAGACCGCGACGGCGGTCATCATCTGACGCTTCATGATGGTTCTCCTGAACAGCGCGGGCAGGAGAGGTCAGGCCCGGTCGCCCGTCAAGCGTGACGGTTCAGCGACCGACGACGCAGGTGTTCAGACCCGCGTTGCGCACCGTGCCCATGGCGGCCTGAACGCGCGCGGCGCGCCGACGCACATAGGGGCCGGGCGCGGCGGCTTCGTAACGGCGCGGGGCTGGCAGGATGGCGGCCAGACGCGCCGCCTCACGCGGGCTCAGGTCGCGGGCGTCCTTGCCGAACCAGTATCGCGACGCGGCCTGGGCGCCATAGACGCCGGGCGCCCATTCCACCACGTTCAGATAGACCTCCATGATCCGGCGCTTGGACCACACGGCCTCGATCAGGACGGTGTAACCCGCCTCCAGACCTTTTCGGATCCAGTCGCGGCCGGGCCACAGGAAGACATTCTTGGCCGTCTGCTGGCTGATGGTCGAGCCGCCACGCAGGCGCCCGCCCTCGGCGTTGTGGTCCAGGGCCTTCTGGATCGCCTCCATGTCGAAGCCATGGTGGCTGCAGAACCGGGCGTCCTCGGCGGCGATGGCGGCGTTCACCAGGTTGGGAGAAATCTGGTTCAGACCTCGCCACTGATAGTCCATGCCGTCGCCCCTCGCGAGTTGGCGCAGCATCAGTATGGTGGGCGGCGGTGGGACGATGGCGACGATCAGCACGCCTGCGACCGGGATCAGGGCCAGGATCAGAAGCGCGGTCAGCACCACGCGACGCCAGCTCTTGCGGCCCGTCGCCATCAGAGGATCAAGACCCCGGCGGCGCCGTCTTCGTCGGCCCAGGCCACCTTGTCGACGGCGGGGCTGAGCGACAGGGCGACGATGGCCGGCCCCTTCTCGGCCTTGACGAAATTCAGACCCTGGGCCGCCGGATGCGCGACCCAGACCCGACCGTCTGTCAGGCCGGCGGCCAGCAAACCCTGATCGGCGCGGGCCGAGACCAGATTGACCAAGGTCGTGTCGTCATAGCCGATCTCGGTCGCCTCGCGCCCCATCGGTCCGTTCGATCCGATGAAGGGCCATAGGACCGCGCCCTGCGCGCCCGAGGTCGCCATCAGCTGACCATTGGCCAGGAAGGCCATCGAGCGCACCTTGCCCGGATAGCCGCCCATGCGCAGATTCTTGGCGTCCTTGATGCGCCAGCCGTGCATCTGATTGTCCTGCATCGTCGTGACGACGAAGGCGCCGTCGGGCGAAAAGGCGACGCCGGTGTGCGATCCGGCCCAGGCCAGCTTCACGGGCTGCTGTTTCTCGATCCGCGCATACCACAGGGCCGCCCCGCCATAGGTCGAGGTGGCGATGCGCCGGCCCTTGGGCTCGAAGGCAACGCCGGAGACGGTGCGCTCGTGCTGGAAGTCGCGGCGGAAGCCGACCTCCTTGGGGTCGATCACCGACAGGGTGCGGCCGAAGGAAAAGGCGATCAGGCCCGAGGCCGGGGAGGCGTCGATGGCGTCGATCCACTGGTTCTTGGCCGTGGCGAGAACGACCGGGTCCTCGTCGCGACGGGTCCAGACGACCTTGCCGTCATCGCCGCCTGTGACGATCCCGTCGCCGGACGGATGAACGCAGGCGCACAGCACGGCGCCGTCGTGCGCCTCCACCCGCGTCCGGTCCTCGAACCGGACCGAGCCGTCGCCGAGGGCGAAGACAGCGCCGGTGTTGTCGAACAGGGCGGCGGTGACCTGGGCGTCGAAATCGAAGTTCATTGCGCAGGCGTTAGCGGGTTGCGGGGATTAAGCCTATAGCCGATGCCTCGTCGGTGCGGATCAGAACGCGGTCTCCCCAAAAGGTGAGGTGAGCACGTCCTGGAGCAATGGTCGCCTCGTACCAATACTCGTCATTCCAAAGAATGGTGCTGCAGTCCGTGGTTCCGGACAGAATCAACTCACCGATCTCGCTTCGCTCAATGGACAGAACGGCCCATTGCATGGGTGCCGAAAACCCTTCGACTACGAACAAGCCACCCCAGTCGTCGATCGGTTCAAAACGGAGCGTGTAAGCGCCTTGAGAACCTGATGCTTCAAGCTGAAACGGCCTTGGACATTCTACCCTCGTTCTCATGTCGCGCCACGCATCAGACCGGATCGGTCGGCTTGGGCGTCACCGGCGCTGGCGCGGCCTCCGCCTTTGCGGGTTCGTCGGGCAGGGGGATGAACTCCAGATCGTCGGCGTCCGGCAGCGTCATCCGGCCCGCCTTCCAATCGGCCTTGGCCTGATCGATGCGGGCCTGGCTGGAGGCGACGAAGTTCCACCAGATCAGCCGTTCCCCGACCGGCTCGCCCCCCAGCACCATGACGGTCGACTGGGTCAGGGCCTTGATCGTCGGTTCGGCCGTTGGCTCCAGCACGATCATCTGGCCCTCGTGGAAGGTGCGATCGCCGACCTCGATGGAGCCCTTGGCCACATAGAGCGCACGTTCACTCATACCCCCGCTTGGACCCCCGGCGCGCTTGCCGGACGGCGGGGCGGTACGCACGCCGGGCTGAAGCTCCCAATGGATATAGAACAGCGGCGACGACACCGGGACGGCCGCCTTGGCGCCGTAGGCCTCACCCGCCACCAGTCGCGCGAACAGGCCGCCGTTCTCGTAGGCCGGCTGGGCGTCTTCGCCCAGGTGATGGAAGGCCGGGTCCATCTCTTCGGCCTTGTCGGGCAGGGCGACCCAGGCCTGCATGCCGTGCATCGGCCCGCCCTTGCTCTTCTTCAGCGGATCGGTGCGCTCGGAATGGACGATGCCCTTGCCGGCGGTCATCCAGTTGACCTCGCCCGGCCGGATCGCCTGGTCGTAGCCGAGATTGTCGTGGTGCATGATCTCGCCCTCGAATAGATAGGTCAGGGTCGACAGGCCGATATGCGGGTGGGGTCGCACGTCGATGGCCGTGGCGCCCGGCGCGAACTCCGCCGGTCCCATCTGATCCAGAAAGATGAAGGGCCCGACCATCCGGCGCGAATGGAAGGGCAGGACGCGCCCGACCTCGAACCCGCCCAGGTCCTTGCGGCGTGCGTCGATCACCAGTTCGATCATGTGTCGGCTCCCAAAGCGGCCCGCGCCGCCTGAGCGACGTTATCCGACGTGAGGCGTGATGATGCCAAGAGGCAGGGCGGTCACATTCTTCACGCCGCGCGTGACGATGTGGCTTTCGCAGTCCGAGACGATGCCAAGGGCCAGCAGCTTCTCGCGCAGGAACAGGTCGAAGGCGTGCATGTCCGAGGTGATGATGCGCAGCACATAGTCCTCGCGCCCCGTGATGGTGGCGCACTGGACCACTTCCGGCCATTTGGCCACGGCGGCCTCGAAGACATTGAGATTGTCCGCCGACGGCAGCATCAGTTTGACGATGGCGTAGACCTCGAAGTCCAAGCCCAGCAGCTGAGCATTCAGCAGGGTGACGCGCTTGGTGATCAGGCCGGAGTCTTCCAGCCGCTTGATCCGCCGCCAGCAGGGCGAGGCCGACAGTCCGACGCGATCGGCGACCTCTGCGACCGACAGCCCGGCGTCTTGTTGCAGGATATCCAGGATGCGGGCGTCGATGGGGTCGAGTTCGTCGGCCAATGCGTTTCTCCGATTATGATTATCGCGAAATAAAATACCCGATATCCGGATTGCGCAAGGTCAAATTGAGCGAGCACCTGCTTAGGGGTCGTGTTATCACACGTCCAGAGGAAACACGGACGGACCCCAGAACGGATATGGACGCCCGCATGAACGATAAAATGAACAAAAAGAACAGCCAGCCCCTGTCCTTGCGCGTGCCGGAGCCGTCCGGCCGTCCCGGCGATACGCCGGACTTCAGCCATCTGCAGATGGACCCTGCCGGTGTCGTCGAACGGCCCGAGGTCGGATCGACGCCTTATCAGATGCGCGATCTCGCCTTCCGCCTGATTCGGGTGCTGGATGATGAGGGCGCCGCAGTCGGCCCGTGGAACCCTCGCCTGGATCCCGAGACGATGCGCCGGGGCCTGAAGGCCATGATCCTGACGCGCGCCTTCGACGACCGGATGCACCGCGCCCACCGCCAGGGCAAGACCAGCTTCTACATGAAGTGCACCGGCGAAGAGGCTATTGCGGTCGCGCAGGGCATGATCCTGAGCCGCGAGGACATGGGCTTCCCCACCTATCGCCAGCAGGGGCTTTTGATCGCACGCGGCTATCCGCTGGTCGCGATGATGAACCAGATCTATTCGAACGCCGAAGATCCGATCAAAGGCCGCCAGCTGCCGATCATGTATTCGGCCAAGGATTACGGCTTCTTCACCATCAGCGGCAATCTGGGCACCCAAGTGCCGCAGGCTGTCGGCTGGGCCATGGCCAGCGCCTACAAGGGCGACGACAAGATCGCCATCAGCTGGATCGGCGACGGCGCTACGGCTGAGGGCGACTTCCACAACGCCCTGACCTTCGCCTCCGTGTATCGCGCTCCGATCATCCTGAACGTCGTCAACAATCAGTGGGCCATCAGCTCCTTCCAGGGCATCGCCGGCGGGCTTGAGACGACCTTCGCCTCCAAGGCCATCGGTTATGGCCTGCCGGCCCTGCGGGTGGACGGCAACGACTTCCTGGCGGTCTGGGCGGCGACCCAGTGGGCCGAGGAACGGGCGCGGTCGAACCAGGGCGCGACGGTGATCGAGCTGTTCACTTATCGCGGCGCCCCGCACTCGACCTCCGACGACCCCAGCCGCTATCGCCCCGGCGACGAGCATGAGAAATGGCCGCTGGGCGATCCGATCGAACGTCTGCGCCAGCATCTGACCGTCATCGGCGAATGGGACGACGAGCGTCACGCCGCCGCGCTGAAGGACGCCGTCGAACAGGTCCGCGCCGCCGGCAAGGAATCCGAAGCCATCGGCACCCTGGGCCAGTCACGCCCCAGCGTGAAGACAATGTTCGAAGAGGTCTATGCGACCGAAGATTGGCGGCTGATCGAACAGCGCCGCGAGGTGGGGGTCTGACCATGAGCGAGCAAACCACCTTCACCGACGCCGATCGCAACGACGGCGTCGAGCCCGACATGGTCGACCAGAACGCCGCCCCCGCCTCGGAAGCGACGGGCGCGGGCGTGGTCCCCATGAACATGATCCAGGCGCTGAACTCGGCCATCGACGTCAAGATGGCCGAAGACGCCAACGTTCTGTCGTTCGGCGAGGACGCCGGCTATTTCGGCGGCGTCTTCCGTGTCACCGACAAGCTGCAGCAGAAACACGGCCTGACCCGCAGCTTCGACGCCCCGATCTCGGAATGCGGCATCGTCGCGGCCGCCATCGGCATGGGCGCCTATGGCCTGCGTCCGGTCGTCGAGATCCAGTTCGCCGACTACATCTATCCGGCCTACGATCAGATCGTCTCGGAAGCGGCCAAGATGCGCTACCGCTCGGGCGGTCAGTTTACGTCGCCGATCACGGTGCGCAGCCCCTATGGCGGCGGCATCTTCGGCGGCCAGACCCACAGCCAGTCGCCCGAAAGCCTGTTCACCCACATTGCGGGCCTGAAGGTCGTCATTCCGTCCAACCCCTATGACGCCAAGGGCCTGCTGACCGCCGCCATCGAGGATGACGATCCGGTCGTCTTCTTCGAGCCGAAGCGGCTCTACAATGGGCCATTCGACGGCTGGCACGAGAAGCCGGTCTCGCCGTGGAAGGCCCAGGATCTGGCCCAGGTCCCGACCGGCAAATATGTCGAGCCCATCGGCAAGGCGCGCGTGATGCGCGAAGGAAACGACGTCACCATCCTGGCCTATGGGACCATGGTCTGGGTCGCCCTGGCCGGCGCGGAACACGCGGGCGTGGACGCCGAGGTCATCGACCTGCGCTCGCTCGTGCCGCTGGACATCGAAGCCATCGAGGCCTCGGTGAAGAAGACCGGCCGCTGCGTCATTGTGCACGAGGCGCCCAAGACCTCGGGCTTCGGCGGCGAGCTGTCGGCTCTCGTTCAGGAGCGCTGCTTCTATTCGTTGGAGGCGCCGATCGCGCGCGTCACCGGTTGGGACACGCCCTATCCGCACGCTTTCGAATGGGAATATTTCCCCGGACCGCAAAGGGTCGCAGACGCCTTGAAGAGCGTCATGACGGGAGGTCGATAAGATGGGACGTTTCGTCTTCAAACTGCCCGACGTGGGCGAAGGCACCGCCGAGGCCGAACTGGTCGGATGGCACGTCAAGGTCGGCGACACCGTCGCCGAGGACCAAATCGTCGCCGACGTCATGACCGACAAGGCCACGGTCGAGATCACCGCTCCGGTCAGCGGCAAGGTCGTCGCTTTGCATGGCGAACCCGGCGCCATGGTGCCGGTGCGCGGTCCCTTGGTGGAGTTCGAGGTCGAGGGTGCGGGCAATGCCGATGACGCCCCGACGCCCGTCGCCCCCGCCGCCGCCAAGCCGGATCCCGCACCCGTGATCGCCGAGTCGCCGAAGGTCGAAACGCTGGCAGCCCCCGCTGTCGAGGCGCCGACATCCGGCAACTATGTCTTCAAACTGCCTGACGTCGGAGAAGGCACGGCCGAGGCCGAGCTGGTCGGCTGGCACGTCAAGGTCGGGGATGCGGTCGAGGAAGACCAGATCATCGCCGACATCATGACCGACAAGGCTACGGTCGAAATCACCTCGCCGGTCGCCGGAACCGTCGTCGCCCTGTACGGCGAGGCAGGCAAGTCCGTGCCGGTCGGCGGACCGCTGGTCGCATTTGATGTCGAGGGTCGGGGCAATGTCTCGACGCCCGTCGCGGCGCCGAAACCGGCCCCCAAGCCGACCGAGAATGCGACGGCGGCTTCCGCCGCGGTTTCGACGGCTCAAAGAGCGACTTCAGCGACCGCGCCGTCCAAGCCTGTTCCCGCCCTGACCGGCCGCGCGCCCGGCGAACGTCCGTCGGCCTCGCCGGCCGTGCGCAACCGCGCGCGGGATCTGGGCGTCGATCTGACCTTCGTGCCCGGCTCCGGTCCGGCGGGTCGGATCACGCACGAGGATCTGGACGGCTTCATCGCGCGCGGCGGTTCGCAGCCCGCGTCGGCGCCGTCCGGCGGCGGCTCGACCTATGCGAAGGCGCAAGGGACGACCGAGGTCAAGATCATCGGCCTGCGCCGCAAGATTGCGGAGAAGATGGCCGAGAGCGTGCGCCGCATTCCCCACATCACCTATGTCGAGGAAATCGACATGACGGCGGTGGAGGAGCTGCGCGCCCACCTGAACGCGACGAAGTCCAAAGACCAGCCCAAGCTGAACGTCCTGCCCTTCATCGCCCGCGCCATCGTGGTCGCCCTACGCGACCAGCCGCAGATCAACGCCACCTATGACGACGAGGCCGGCGTCCTGACCCAGCACGCCCCGGTCCATCTGGGCATCGCCGCCCAGACGCCGAACGGCCTGATGGTGCCGGTGGTGCGCCATGCCGAGGCGCGCGACCCCTACGATACGGCGCTGGAGATCGCGCGTGTGTCGGGCGCGGCCAAGGACGGTTCGGCCAAGCGCGAGGAACTGTCCGGCTCGACCATCACCATCACCTCGCTGGGCACGCTGGGCGGGGTCGTCCACACCCCGATCATCAACCACCCCGAGGTCGCCATCGTCGGTCCCAACAAGATCGCCGAACGGATCGTGGTCAAGGACGGCCAGATGGTCGTGCGCAAGATGATGAACCTGTCGTCCAGCTTCGATCACCGCATCGTCGACGGTCACGACGCGGCGGTGTTCGTACAGCGGATCAAGGGGCTTCTGGAAAACCCGGCGACGCTGTGGATGGGGTGATGCCCATTTTCTAAGCGGGAAAGCGAGGTCCGCCCGCGCCTATGGCTATCACCTCGAATTTGGCACCATGGCTCTTGATGATCCTCTCTCCTCGCCGAGAGAGGATCATCGGGAATCGGAAGGGTAATGTGATGCGGCAAATCAAAGTCAAAGCGCTGACCATCGGCGCCAGCCTGCTAGCAGCCGTCGGCGTCGTCGCCTCGTCCGCTAACGCCTGCATTCCCGAGCCGCCGCCGGCTTGGTCGTCTCTGCTACGGACCGATGGGCCGGCGCTGTTCATCGGGCGCGTGACGACCGTGGAGCGTTTGGCTGAACCCAGCCGGACGCCGACCATCGAGGTCATTCAATCCAAGGCGACCATCGCCAGATTGGAAACGCTTCAAGGCGCGCCGCAAGAGACATACACCCTGACCGCTGCAGAAACCGCCCGTCCTTTGGGCGGCTATCAAGGCATGATTTGCGTCGATTTTCAGCGCGTCAAACCCGGCGACGTCGTACTGGCCATGGAAACCCAGACCGGCGCGGTCCGCGTTTTCGAGCCCCAGCAAGTTCCTCCGCAGTTCAGCACCCGCCTTGAGGCCTATCGTTGACCCAGACCCTGAAAACCAAAGTCCTGATCATCGGGGCGGGCACCGGCGGCTATGTCGCCGGCATTCGCAGCGGCCAGCTGGGCCTCGACACCGTGCTGGTGGACGGCGGCGATGGGCTGGGCGGGACCTGCCTGAACGTCGGCTGTATTCCGTCCAAGGCCATCATCCATGCGGCGGGCAAGTTCGAGACGGTGACCAAGGCGGCTGGCGGCGGGACACTGGGCATTACGGCAACGGCGCCTTCCATCGACCTGTCGCAGACGGTCGCGTGGAAGGACGGCATCGTCCGTAAGCTGAACGCCGGGGTCGCGGCCTTGCTGAAGAAGGCCAAGGTCAAGGTCATCAAGGGCTGGGCCGAGTTCGCCGACGCCAAGACCTGCGTGGTCAAGACCGACGAAGGCGACATTCGTATCACTGCCGAACACGTCATCCTGGCGACGGGGTCCGAGCCGGTCGAACTGCCCTTCTTGCCCTTCGGCGGCGACGTCATTTCATCGACCGAGGCGCTGAGCCTGTCGGAGGTCCCCAAGAAGCTGGTCGTCGTGGGCGGCGGCTATATCGGGCTGGAACTGGGCATCGCCTATCGCAAGCTGGGCGCCGAGGTGGCCATCGTCGAAATGGCCGAGCGTATCCTGCCGCTCTACGACAAGGCCCTGACCGATCCGGTGGCGAAGTGGCTGGAGAAGCATGGCGTCGAGCTGCATCTGGGCGCACGCGCTGGGGGTTTCGGCGACGGCAAGCTGTCGATCACGACCAAGGACGGCGAGCCGCTGCAACTGGGCGCGGACAAGGTGCTGGTTACGGTCGGCCGGCGTCCGCGCACGCAAGGCTGGGGTCTGGAAAACATGGGCGTGGCCATGGCCGGGCCGTTCGTGAAGATCGATCAGCGCTGCGCCACCAGCATGAAGAACGTCTGGGCGGTCGGCGACCTGACCGGCGAACCCATGCTGGCGCACAAGGGTTCGGCCCAGGGCGAGGTGGTCGCCGAAATCATCGCCGGCCACGACCGCATCTTCGACCCCGTCACCATCGCCGCCGTCTGTTTCACCGAGCCGGATATCGTCTCGGCCGGTCTGGGCCCGAACGAGGTCGCGGGCCGCGATGATGTGATCCAGTCGGTCTTCCCCTTCGCCGCTATCGGTCGCGCCCTGGCCATCGAGGCGGGCGAGGACGGCGGCTTCGTGCGGGTGATCGCGAACAAGGGCGATCATCGCATCCTGGGCATCCAGGCGGTGGGCCAGCATGTGTCGGAACTGTCCAACAGCTTCGCCCAGATGCTGGAGATGGGCGCAGTGCTGGAAGACGTCGCCGGGACGATTCATGTCCACCCGACGCTGGGCGAAGCCTTCCACGAGGCCAGCCTGCGCGCCCTCGGGCACGCCATCCACATCTGATCAGATCCGGTCCAGCCGCTTCGCATGGTTCGCCACCATGCGGAGCGCCAGGCCATCGGGCAGGAAGCGAGCCAGTCCGGCCATGACATTGTTCATGACGCCGGGTGTGACGCTGGGACGGTTGGCCTCGCAGGCGTCATAGCCGATGCGCGCCACTCGCGGGGCGTCCATCCACATCCAGGCCGGATAGGCGCTGGAGACCTGCTCGCGCGAGCCGTTGACGTCGTGGAACTCGGTCAGGGTGTAGCCGGGGTTCAGCACGGTGACGTGAACGCCAGTCCCCTGCGTCTCAAGATGCAGGCCTTGTGACGCCTTGATCAGGAAGCTCTTGATCGGTCCGTACAGGGTGTCGCCGCCGGTCGCCGGCATCTGGCCGGCCAGCGAGGCGACGTTCAGCACCCTGCCGAAGCCGCGCTGGATCATGCCGGGCAGCAACAGGCGCGACAGCTCGACTGGCGCGGTCAGCATGACCTGGATCATGGCGCGGTGGGCGCTGAGGTCGGTATCTAGAAAGCCGGTGACCCGACTGAAACCCGCATTGTTGACCAGGCCGTCGACGATCAGGCCGCGCGCCGCGATGGTCGCGACCAGCCGCTCGGGCGCCGCGGGGTCGGACAGGTCTTCGGGGATCACGGTCGCGGTCACGCCGTGGGCGGCGGTCAGGTCGTCGGCTAGGGCCTGCAACGGGGCTTGGCGACGCGCCGTCAGAATCACATTCCAGCCCTCGGCCGCATAAATCCGGGCCAAGGCCGCGCCGATGCCGGCGGAGGCGCCGGCGATCAGAACGGTTCGGTTCACGGCGCGATCAGGCCGCGACGGGGCAGGACTTGTGCGGCGCAAAGGCCGCCAGCGCGATCGGGTTTTCGGCCAGAAGATCGGCGATGGTGATCTTGGAGAGGGCTTCGGTCGCGGCCTCGTCGGCGGCGGTCAGGGCCTTGGCGACTTGGCGCGGGATATGTTCGCTGATCGGGCAACCCTTGGCGCCGGCAGGGGGCGAACCGATGTGGGCGCAGCCGTTCACCGCTTTCAGCACCTGATCAAGCCGAATGTCCTCGGGCTGACGCAACAGCCAGGAGCCGCCGGTCGCGCCCGGGCGGGTGGCGATCAGCCCGGCCTTGGCCAGAAGGGCGGTCACGCGGCGCACCACGACGGGATTGGTCGGGATCGAGGACGCCAGCACGCCGCTGGGCATCGCCTGCGCAGGCCCAAAGGCGCCCTTGTGGGCCATATAGGCCAGGGCGTGGGCGGCGACGGGGAAGCGTTGGCTGTCTGACATGGTTCTGTTCCTGATGCGAAAATAGGTGTTCAGGGGCCGAATCACAAATCGCGCCGCAGAACGCCGAAACCGAATCCATCGCGGCGCGATTGAAGACCGCGTGGAATGAGCCTAAAGGCTCGCCGCTTTGAAGGGACCGACGCCGCGTCGGAGACCCGGAGGATACGCATGGCCGGGGACACTCCCCACGACGCGAGCGCTCCCTCGCCCGCGTCGAACACGCCGGACAAGCCCACCCACGCCACGGGTCCGGAATCCCACATCCCGGGCGGCCAGGCCGTCAAGCACGGCGGCTTCTGGGCCCTGACCATCGGCGCGATCGGCGTGGTGTTTGGCGACATCGGCACCAGCCCGCTCTACGCCCTGCGCGAGGCGATCGACCATGCGCGCTCCGGCGTCGGCGGCGATCTGGCGGTGATCGGCGTCGTGTCGCTGGCGTTTTGGGCGCTGATGGTGGTGGTGACGTTCAAATACGTCTTCTTCCTGATGCGCGCCGACAACAAGGGGGAGGGCGGCACCCTGTCGCTGATGGCCCTGGCGCAGTTCGCGGTCGGGCGACGCAGCGCCTGGATCTTCATTCTGGGCGTTTGCGGCGCAGCCCTGTTCTATGGCGACGGAATCATCACGCCCGCCATCTCGGTCCTGTCCGCCGTCGAAGGCCTGCAGGACGCGCCGGGTCTGGCCGGGCGGCTGGATTCCTTCATCGTGCCGATCTCGGCCGGCATCCTGATCGCCCTGTTCCTGGTCCAGTCGCGCGGCACGGCCAGCCTGGCCAAGTATTTCGGCCCGATCACCGCCGTCTGGTTCCTGAGCCTGGGCGCGCTGGGCCTGTATCATATCTTCGACGACGTCAGCGTGCTGCGGGCCCTGTCGCCCCACTATGGCGTCATGCTTCTGCTTAACGATGGCTTCCTGGGCTTCGTGATCCTGGGCAGCGTCTTCCTGGCCGTCACGGGGGCCGAGGCCCTCTATGCCGACATGGGCCATTTCGGAAAGGCGCCGATCCGCATGGGCTGGCTGGCCTTCGTCCTGCCGTGCCTGACGTTGAACTATCTGGGCCAGGGCGCCCTGATCCTGGACAATCCGGCCGCATCCGAGAACCCGTTCTGGAACATGGTGCCGCAGTTCGCCTATTGGCCGATGCTGATCCTGGCGACAGCCGCGACCGTCATCGCCTCTCAGGCGGTGATCACCGGCGCCTTCTCGGTGACGCAGCAGGCGGTGCAACTGGGCCTTCTGCCGCGCATCGACATCAAGAACACCTCCGAGACCCAGGCCGGCCAGATCTTCGTGCCGGCGGTCAACACCTTCCTGATGGTCGGGGTGCTGGTGCTGCTGGTCGTGTTCCAGAGCTCGCATAACCTAACGGCCGCCTATGGCGTGGCGGTGACCGGCACCATGCTGGTCAATACGCTGATGGCCTATTCGGTTATCCGCAAGGGCTGGAAGTGGCCGATGTGGGCGGTGGCGGGGACCCTCATTCCGTTCGCCTTCATCGACAGCGTCTTCCTGACCTCCAACCTGCTGAAGATTCCGGACGGTGCGTGGATGCCGCTGGTGCTGGGCGCCCTGCTGGTCGTCGTGATGTGGACCTGGGTGCGGGGGACGCAGATTCTGACGACCAAGACGCGCAAGGACAGCCTGCCGCTGAACGATCTGATCGAGATGCTTCAGGCCCGTCCGCCGCACCGTGCTCCGGGCATGGCCATCTTCCTGACCTCGGATCCCGATGTCGCGCCGGTCGCCCTGATGCACAATCTCAAGCACAACAAGGTGCTTCACGAGAAGAACGTCATCCTGACCGTGCGCACCTCCGAGCGCCCGCGTGTCAAGGAAGCCGACCGGGTGCGAATGGAGCCGATCAACGACGACTTCAAGAAGGTCACGGTCACCTACGGCTTCATGGAAACGCCGAACGTGCCGCGTGCGCTGGGCCTGTGCCGCAAGCAGGGGCTGAAGTTCGACATCATGTCGACCAGCTTCTTCCTGGGTCGCCGTTCGCTGATCCCGTCGGCGCGTCAGGGCATGCCGCTGTGGCAGGACAAGCTGTTCATCTTCCTGATGCGCAACGCCGCCAATCCGACCGACTTCTTCCACATCCCGCCCGGCCGCGTGGTCGAGCTGGGCGCGCAGGTGGCGGTATGAGCACCGAGGGACGGGGCGGGCAGAGCTCGCAGGCGCGCGGGCGTCGCATGGCCACCAAGGGCCGCCCGCGCCCGGCCTCGGCCGAGGTCGATCAAGGTCCGTCGCAGGACGACATCGGCGTCGAAGCCCGCGTCGTCGCCGGCATCCTGCTGAACGCCGCGCTGGAGAAGCGTAACGGACTGGACGAAGCGCTGTCGCAGCCTGCGGCCCGCGCGCTCGAGCCGGTGGATCGCGCCTTCGCCCGCGCCGTGGCCATGGCGGCCCTGCGTCGTTTGGGCGAGATCGACCAGATTCTGGATCGCCGCCTGAAGAAATCTCCGCCCGAGGCCGTCCGAACCCTGATGCGCATCGCCCTGGCCCAGACTTTGGTGCTGGATACGCCCGCCTTCGCCGCCGTCTCAACGGCGGTGAAACTGGCCGAGCGCGACCCAAAGACCCGCCCCTACAAAAATCTGGTCAACGCCGTGCTGCGCGGGGTTGGGCGTGAAGGCCCCGGCCTGACGACGGCCGAGAGCAATCTGCCGGACTGGATCGCGGCGCGCTGGAAGGCGACCTACGGCGAGGCCGCCCTGGCGGGTCTGGCCTTGGCCGCGCGCGAAGAACCCGCGACCGATCTCAGCCTGAAGCCAGGCGTTGATCCCGCCGCGGTCGCCGCCGCTGTCGAGGGCGAGGTTCTGTCCGGTGGCACGGTTCGCACCGGCCGTCGCGGCGATGTGGCCGGATGGCCCGGTTTCGATGACGGCGACTGGTGGGTCCAGGACGCGGCCGCCGCCGTGCCCGGCCGGCTGCTGGATGTGAAGCCCAGCGAGACGGCGCTCGACATGTGCGCCGCGCCTGGAGGCAAGACGCTGCAACTGGCGGCCGCCGGCGCCACGGTCGTCGCGCTCGACCGTTCGGCCCCGCGTCTGAAACGCCTGACGCAGAATCTCGAGCGGACCGGCCTGACCGCCGAGGTGGTGGCCGTTCCGGCCGAGGACTGGGAGGACGCCCGCACCTTCGACGCCGTCCTGCTGGATGCGCCTTGCACCGCGACGGGCACCTTCCGCCGCAATCCGGAGGTCCTGCGCGCCACCAAACCGGCAGAGGTGGCTAAATTGGCGGACGTTCAGCACCGACTGATCGACGCCGCCGCCGAACGCGTCAAACCGGGCGGCCGTCTGGTCTATTGCACCTGCTCGCTGGAGCGTGAGGAGGGCGAGACCCAGATCATCGCCTTCCTGCGTCGCAATCCTGCCTTCCGCACCGTCGCCGCCGATCCGACCGCCGTCGGCGCCCCGCCCGAGGCGCTGACGCCCGAAGGCTGGCTGCGCATCCTGCCCTCCATGTGGGCCGAACACGGCGGACTGGACGGCTTCTTCGCGGCCAGGCTGGAACGGGTTTCCTGAGCGGGAGCGCCTTGCTCCTGCCCGCAACCCGCCTTATCCGGAAGGCCATGGCCGTTACCCCTCTGATCTGCCCGTCGATCCTCGCCAGCGATTTCGCGCGGCTGGGTGAAGAAGTCCGCGCGCTTGAGGCGGCGGGCGCCGACTGGATCCACGTCGATGTGATGGACGGGCATTTCGTGCCGAACCTCACGCTTGGCCCCGACATCGTGAAGGCGATCCGGCCGCACACGACCTTGCCGTTCGACGTGCACCTGATGGTCGCGCCGGTCGATCCGTGGCTAGAAGCGTTCCGCGAAGCAGGCGCCGATGTCCTGACCGTCCATCCTGAGAGCGGGCCGCATCTGCACCGCACCTTGGGTCGCATTCGTCAGCTGGGCGCCAAGGCAGGCGTGGTGTTCAATCCGGCGACGCCGCTGTCGATCCTGGAAGAGGTGATCGATCTGGTCGATCTGGTGCTGATCATGTCTGTTAATCCGGGCTTTGGCGGTCAGAAGTTCATCGACAGTTCGCTGAAGAAGATCGCGGGCGCGCGGGCCATTCTCGACCGCGCCGGTTCGTCGGCTCACCTTCAGGTGGACGGCGGCGTGACCTCCGCCAACGCCGCAGCCTGCGTCGCCGCTGGGGCCGATGCTCTGGTCGCTGGGTCGTTCGTGTTCAAGGGCGATTACGCGACCAACATCGCCGCCCTGAAAGCCGCGCCGGCTGCTCCGAGCCTCTCGTGAGCCCGCTCGGCCCCTTCGCCCCGCGGGGCCAGGAAACGACGCTGGACGTCGCCTCGGGTCAGATCCCCGGCCTGCCTGGCGCCCCGGTACGCACGCCCGTGCGGTCGGGCGACACGATCGCCGGACCCGGCCTGTGGCCCGCCATCGCCGGACGGTTGGCGACGCGGCAGCTGTGGATCGAGCTCTATGGCCTGCCCGGTTACGGCCTGACGCTGGGGGCGCCGCTGGGCGGAGGCAAGGTGACGGCCTTCGCCGCCACGCCGCGCGATTTCCGCCCTCATGATCCGGCGCCGGGGCGCAATGTCCTGGCCGGGCGTTTCATGCTGGCCGGCGCCTCGATGGAGGTCGAGCCTCCGTCCGATCCGTGGAACCGGCCCAGTCCCTCGCGGCCCTTTGCGGTCGAGCTTCACGCCTTCGCCTGGCTGCCGGGGCTGATGGCGCAAGGCGACCGTGGCGCGCGCGAGGCGCTGCGTCTGACCCTGTCCTGGGCCGACGCCTTCGCCCGTTGGTCGCCCTTCGCCTGGGGACCGGAAATCCTGGCGCGGCGGGTCGTCAATCTGGCGTGCGGCGCACGGCGGATGGGCGCCGTGGCGACCGAGGCCGAGCGGCTGAAACTGGCCGACAGTCTGGCGCGCCAGACCCGACAGCTGCTGCGCCCGCCCGGCGGTCTTGCCAGCCGGGCCGAGCGGTTGACGGCGGCGGCCATCGGCGGCTGCGTGCTGGCGGGTGCGCCGGGGCAGGCCTTGCGTCGCCGCGCGCTGTCGCGGCTGGACGGCGCCCTGAAGACGACGGTGCAGGCCGACGGCGGCCACGCCTCGCGCAGTCCCGAGGCGGGGCTTGAGCTGCTGCTCGACCTCCTGACGCTGGACGACGCCCTGTCGCAACTTTCCGAACCGACGCCGGAGAGCGTCTCGGCGGCCATCGCCCGGCTGACGAAAGGCCTGCGCTTGCTGACCTTGCCCGATGGCCGTCTGGCCAGCTTCCAGGGCGGCGGCCCCTCCACCATTGAACGCGTCGCGGCCGCCCGCGCCCACGACGACGAGGCGATCGCCAGAAGCGACGACGCTCCTGCAGCCACCGGTGCGGTCGCCGGCCTGACGCGCATCGCCAGCCCCCTGCTCACCATCATCGCCGACACCGCCCCGCCAGCGCGCGACGCCTGGGGGGCGGCCGCCTGCGCCCAGCCGCTGGCGCTGGAGATCGCCTGCGGCAAGGACCGTCTGGTGACCGGCTCGGGGTGGACGCCGGCCTCGACGGATCGCCAGGCCCTGCGGCTGACGCCGGCCCATTCGACCCTGACCTTGGGCGAGCGATCGCTGAACGAACCGCTGGGCGGCTGGAAGGGTGAGCTCTTGGGCCCGCGCCTGGTCGGACCGCCGATCCATGTGACCACCGACCTGCGCGACGGCGACGGCGCCGTCTGGCTGGAGATGGAACACGACGGCTGGAATGAGTTGTTCGGCCTGAACCATCAGCGCCGGCTTTATCTGGACCAGCGCCTGGACGAGTTGCGCGCCGAAGAAAAGCTGTTTCCCACGCCAGGCCGCAAGGAGATGGTGCGCCAGATCGCGGCGCCCTACGCCATCCGCTTCCATCTGGAGCCGGGAGTGCAGGCCTCTCTGGCGCGCGACCGGCGGTCGATCCTGCTGCGCGGCGCCTCGGGCCGGGGCTGGTGGTTCAGGACCGACGGTCCGGACGTGGCCATCGAGCCCAGCGTCCATATCGACGCCGGCCTGACCCGCCGCTCCCTTCAGATCGTGGTGCGCGGCTCGGCCCGCACCGACAGCGAGACCAAGATCCGCTGGAAGTTGAGCCCGGCCGGCGCAAGCGGCGAACCGACCTGAAACCGTCCGTGGGGTGACGGCGAAGCGGTTTGGGTCTAGACGGCGCGCCATCCTCCCCTGCCATCACGGACGCCGCCCATGCCCGCCGCTCCCGACTTTCCACCCGCCCCTGATCGGGTCAAGCCGCAACGCGCCCTGATCTCTCTGTCCGACAAGGCCGGGCTAGAGGACGCAGCCCGCACCCTGCACGATCTGGGCGTCGAACTGGTCTCGACCGGCGGAACGCGCGCGGCGATCGAGAAGCTGGGCCTGCCGGTCAAGGACGTGGCCGATCTGACGGGCTTCCCCGAGATGATGGACGGCCGGGTCAAGACCCTGCACCCCATCGTTCACGGCGCCCTCTTGGGCGTGCGTGACGCCGCCGACCATGCCCAAGCCATGAGCGACCACGGCATCGGCGCCATCGATATCGTCTGGATCGACCTTTATCCGTTTGAAAGCACCGTCGCGGCCGGCGGCGCGTTCGAGGCGGCGGTCGAGAATATCGACATCGGCGGCCCGGCCATGATCCGCTCGGGCTCCAAGAACCACGGCTATGTCGCCGTCGCCGTCGACGGCGAGAGCATCGGCCTGATCCTTGAGGCGCTGAAGGGCGAAGGCTCGACCGATCTGGCCTTGCGCAAGCGCCTTGCCGCCCGCGCGTTCGCGCGCACCGCCGCCTATGACGCCGCCGTCTCCGGATGGTTCGCCGGTCAAATCGAGGATGCCGCGCCGGCCCGCAAGTCCATCGCGGGCTCTCTGGCCCAGACCCTGCGCTATGGCGAGAACCCCCACCAGACGGGCGCCTTCTACCGCACCGGCGAGCGTCGTCCCGGCGTGGCCTATGCCGAACAGGTTCAGGGCAAGGAGCTGGGTTACAACAATATCGCCGACGCCGACGCCGCCTATGAGCTGGTGGCCGAGTTCGAACAGCCGGCCGTCGTCATCGTCAAACACGCCAACCCGTGCGGCGTGGCCGTGGGCAAGGACCTGTCCGAAGCCTATGCCCGCGCGCTGGAATGCGACGCCGTTTCGGCCTTCGGCGGCGTGATCGCGGTCAACCGCCCGCTTACGGCTGAGGACGCCCGCGCCATCACCAGTATCTTCACCGAGGTCGTCATCGCCCCCGGCGCCGACGATGAGGCCAAGGCCGTCTTCGCGGCCAAGAAGAACCTGCGCCTGCTGATCACGGACGGCCTGCCCGATCCGCACGGCGCGGGAGAGGTATTCCGCTCAGTCGCCGGCGGCTTCCTGGTCCAGAGCCGCGACCGGTCGCTGATCAAGCCTTCGGATCTGAAGATCGTGACGAAGCGCCAGCCGACCCCGACCGAGATCCAGGACATGCTGTTCGCCTTCACCGTGGCCAAGCACGTCAAGTCCAACGCCATCGTCTACGCCAAGGACGGTCAGACGGCCGGCATCGGCGCCGGCCAGATGAACCGTCGCGACAGCGCCCGCATCGCCGCCATCCGCGCCAAGGAGGCGGGTGAAGCCAAGGGGCTGACGCAGTCGCTGGCCGAGGGTTCGGCCTGCGCCTCCGAGGCCTTCTTCCCCTTCGCCGATGGCCTCTTGGAAGCCGTCGCGGCCGGCGCCACGGCGGTGATCCAGCCGGGGGGCTCCATGCGCGACGCCGAAGTCATCGCCGCCGCCGACGAGAAGGGCATCGCCATGGCCTTCACCGGCGTGCGGGTCTTCAGGCACTAATCTTGGAAGGAAGGGCGCTGACGCTCGACGCGCGGCGTCTCACTGCTTGAGCGCCCTTCTTCCCGTTTTAAAGCGCGCCTTATCGTGACTGGACGACTGCCGTCAGCCGTGATGCTCTGACGTCTTTCCCGCGTTGGAGCGTCCCATGACCGTGCTGATCCGCCCCGAAGGCCAGACCGCCGACGATCTGAAACTGAGCCGTCGAACTCTGGGCGCCTTGGGTGGCTTGCTCTTTTCCGGCTATGCGGTCGCGGCCCTGGCCAAGGAAGCTAAGCCCATCACGACCGACGCCGAGGGTCTGTCCACCGAGACCGTGACCTATGCCGCGCCGGACGGGTTCCAGCTTCTGGCCTATGTCGCCCGGCCGGCGGGCGACGGCCCGTTCCCGGTCGTGGTGGTGGTGTCCGAGATCTTCGGCGTCCACGAATATATCCGCGACATCTGCCGCCGTCTGGCCAAGCAAGGATACGCCGCCATTGCGCCGGCCTTCTTCGTCCGGGTCGAGGATCCCGCGCCGCTGTCGGACATGCAGCGGATCATGCAGATCGTCGGGGCGGCCAACTATGAGCAGGTTATGGGCGACCTGTCGGCGACGCTGGAATGGGCCAGCCAGCAGTCGTGGTCCAAGGACGGCAAGGTCGGCATCACTGGCTACTGCTGGGGCGGCAAGGTGGTGTGGCAGGCGGCGGTCCGCTTCGCCGCGATCGGCGCGGGTGTGGCTTGGTACGGCCGCTTGGCGCCCGCCGCAGACGCCACGCCGGTTCAGATCTCATCGGGCCAACCTTGGCCGGTCGATATCGCTGACGATCTCAAAGCGCCTGTGCTCGGCCTGTATGGCGGCAAGGATCAGGGCATCCCATTGGCCAGCGTCGAACGGATGCGCGAAGCCCTGGCCCGCGCCGGCCAGACCGGCAGCCAGATCATCGTCTATCCCGACGCCCAGCACGGCTTCCACGCGGATTACCGCGCAAGCTACTCGGAAGCAGACGCCAAGGACGGCTGGTCCAAGCTGCTGGCGACGTTCGATAAAGCGTTAAAGAATTAGGGCGTTACTGGCGCCAAGGCTGCGGGGGAGCAGCCCGAGTATGGGAGGGTAGGGCGTGAACGGATTGCGGCTTCGTGGGGCGATCGTCCTGGGTATCGGTCTGCTGTTTCTGCCTCTCGCAGGGTGCGGAGGCGGTGGTGGAGGCGGTGGCGGCACGATAACGCCCCCCGTTCCTCCGCCCCCGCCACCCCCGCCGCCTCCCCCACCTCCGCCCCCACCACCGCCTCCGCCGCCGCCGCCCCCTCCTTCGGTCACGTCGAGCGAGTATCTGCGGAACTACGGCCTGGCCAATATGAAGGTCCAATCCGCTTGGCAGGCCGGGGCGACTGGAGCCGGCGTCACCGTCGCCGTCGTCGACTCCGGTATCGCCAATACCTTGCCAGAGTTGGAGGGGCGTATCTCCAGCGCCTCGACGGACGTCGTCGTGGGGCGCAATACGCCCTATGTGGCGTCAAGCAGCCACGGCACGCGCGTGTCGGGCGTGATCGCCTCGAACTTCAATGGGTTCGGTACGATTGGCGTGGCGTACAACTCGACCATCCTGTCGATCCGCACCGATATCTCCGACTGCACGGACAAGAACACGGACGTCTGTTTCAGCAGTTCGGATCTGGTCCGCGCGCTGGACTACGCCGTCGCCAATGGCGTCAAGATCATCAACATGTCGCTGGGCGGCGACGGGCGGCTGGGCTCGGCATTCGAGGCGGCGCTGCTGCGCGCGGTCAACTCCGGCGCCGTGATCGTGGCTTCGTCGGGCAATGACGGAAACGCCAATCCGGGCTGGCCCGCGCGTTACGCCATCGACCCCCGGTTCGCCGGCAGCGTCATCGCGGTCGGATCGCACGGCGCGACCGATGCGATGTCCAGCTTCTCGAACCGGGCAGGGGATACGGCGGCCGGGTATATTTCAGCGCCGGGCGAGGATGTGATCACAGGGTGTGAGGGCACCTCGTGCTGGCGCGTCAACGGTACATCCTTCTCGGCGCCGCATGTGTCCGGCGCGCTCGCTTTGCTGATGCAGGCCTTCCCCAATCTGACGGCGCGTGCGGCTCTGGATATCTTGCTGACGACCGCACGCGACGCCGGCGATCCCGGCACGGACATCGTCTATGGGCGTGGCCTGCTGGACATGGCGGGCGCGTTCAGACCGATCGGAACGACCTCGACGCCGATGGCCGACGGAAGCTCCATCGTCAGCATGAGCGAACCGGGCAGCTTCGTCGGCGCGGCGTTCGGGGACGCTTTCGGTCGCCAGACGGCGCTGAATACGGTGCTTTACGACGCCTACGATCGGATGTTCGCCGTCCAGCTGGGCGGCGCCTATCCGACTGCGCCCAGCCGGTCCTATCAGGCGGCGCCGTTCGAGCAGAACACCACGGCGACAACCACCCTGGCCCTGCTGGGCGGCGGTCGATTGAACCTGATCGCGGCCCAACCCAGCGCCCGCCCCGAGCCGATCGCGCCTCGTCATGATCTCTATAACGCACCCTGGATGGGGGACGAGCCGCGGCAGGAGGCGATGCTGGATGTCGCCACGGGTCGGATGAATTTCTCGGTCTGGCAAGGAAAGGGCGGGGCGACATCGCCGTTCAACGGCGCGGCGGGCGACGGTTTCGCCGCCTTGGCCCAGGCCGACCACGCCGTGCGGGGCGCCCTGCGGTTCGGCGCGGTGACGGTCTCGGGCGAAAGCGGAGGCGGCGATCGCCGGATGCCGCTGCGTCGTGTCGAGCAGGACGCCTCTACTTATAGTCGCGCGGCGATCGGATGGCGCGGAGCGGAGGGCGGTCTGTCGTTCAGCGTGGGCGCCTTGGATGAACGGCTAGGGCCTTTGGGCGCCTTCCTGCCGGGCGGATCCGACTTCGCCCTGCCGTCACGGACCAGCTTCTATGCCTTGGGCGGCGACTGGGCCCTGCGACCGGGCCTGCGTCTGATCGGCGAGGCGGAGATGGGGTCTACGCGGATCGAGGGTCGGTTCCTGTCGATGGATCAGGCGGCGATCAGTTCGAACTGGCGTCTGGGCCTGCTGACGGGCTGTTCGATGATCTGCGACCGGATCAGCTTGACCCTGGCTCAGCCGCTCAGGATCGAGCGCGGAACCTTCTCGGCCATGCTGGCGGATGTTCCTGTCGAATATTTCGATCCGCTGACCTATTCGCGCCGCAGCTTCTCGGCGACGCCCAGCGGCCGCCAGATCGACTTCATCCTCGGTGGCGAACGTCGGCTGTGGGATGGGTCCAGCATGACGCTGCAAGCGGTCGCCAGCCGCGAGCCGCGCCATGTCGCAGACGCGCCGCCGGAGTTCGCCTTGATCGGAGCCTGGCGGCGTCAGTTCTGACCGACGCCGCCTGAAGACCGCGGATCAGGCCTTGCCGTCGAAGGCCTGACCGTCGGCGGCGGGGGCGGCGCCATAGGGGTTGGGAGCCTGGGCGCCGGATCCCTTGGCGGCGACGACGACCATTGCGGGGCGCACGGTGCGGCCGAACAGTTCAAAACCGGACTGCATGGTCTGGATCACCGATCCGCCGGACACGGTCTCGGACGGCTGTTCCATCATCGCCTGGTGGAGATGCGGGTTGAAGGCCTCACCGGCCTGGGGCGCGACGCGCTTCAGGCCGTTGGCGTCAAAGGCTTGCAGCAGGGCCTTCTGCGTCAGTTCCAACCCGGTCACCAGACCGGCGGTCGCGCCCTCGGCGTCCTTGGGCGCAGCCATCAGGGCGCGTTCCAGATTGTCGGCGACGCCCAGCAGGTCCTTGGCGAAGCGCTGGATGGCGAAGGCGCGGGCGTCGTTCTGCTGCGTCTCCGAACGGCGCTTCAGATTCTCCATCTCGGCGGCGACGCGCAGGGCGCGGTCCTTCCATTCGTCACGCTCGGCGATCACGGCGTCCAGCGGCGCCAGATCGTCTGACGGATGGGCGTCCAGGCCGTGTTCGGCGTTGGTTTCGGCCATGTCGGCGTCCACGGCGTTCAGTTCGTCGTTAAGGGGCTTGTCGCTCACTTGTCGTTCCCGTCCAGCATCCGGCCCAGCACCCGGGCGGTATAGTCCACCAACGGAATGACACGGGCGTAGTTCAGTCTTGCGGGGCCTATGACGCCGATGGCGCCCAGAACCCGCTGTCGGCCGCTCATATAGGGCGCCGCGATCACGGCGGAACCCGAAAGTGAAAACAACCGTGTCTCTGCGCCGATGAAAATGCGCACGCCCTGGGCCGCATCGACGCCGTCCAGCAGGCCGATCAGCTGTTCCTTCTGCTCCAGATCATCGAAAAGGACGCGGACCCGCTCCAGATCGGCCAAGCCTTCCCGGTCCTGAAGCAGGTTGGCGCGACCCCGCACGATCAGGGCGCGCTCGCGATCCTGGCCGCCGGACCACGCAGCGAACCCGTCCTCGACCAGGCGGGCGGCGGTCTGATCCAGTTCACGCCGTGCGATTTCCAACTCCTGGGTCATCTCCCGCTTGGCGTCGGCGAAGGGGCGGCCGCGCAGGCGGGCGTTCAGGAAGTTGGAGGCCTCGACCAGGGTCGAAGGCGTGACGCCGGCCGACAGGGTCATGATGCGGTTTTCGACCGTGCCGTCGTCAGCGACGATGACGGCCAGGGCCTGATCGCCGCCCAGGGCGACGAACTCGACATGTTTGACGCCGGAATCACGGACCGGGCTCGATACGACGCCCGCGCCGCCGGCCAGGCCAGACAGCAGGTTCGAGGCCTCGTCCAAGGCGGACTCGAAGTTCCGGCCGCGCCCGGCGAGCCGCCCGTCGATCTCGCGACGCTCTTCCTTGGTCAGGTCGCCGACTTCCAACAGGCCGTCGACGAACAGGCGAAGGCCTGCATGGGTCGGGATGCGCCCGGCCGAGGTGTGGGGCGCCGCCAGCAGGCCCGCGAGGGTCAGATCCTGCATGGTGTTGCGGATCGAGGCAGGCGACAGGGCGATGCCCCCCAGCGACAGGGTCCGCGACCCGACCGGCTCGCCTGTCTCCAGATAGCTTTCCACGATGCGACGGAAGATGTCGCGCGCCCGCGCATCCAGCCCCGCCAGTCCCGCGAGGGACTGGCCGGCGTCGAACGGCGGGTTTTTCGGGGCATACAGGCTCACGGTTTCAGGATAAGCACCGCCGCCACAGCTTCCAAGGTCAGACTTCCAAGGATCCCTCCCATGCGCCATTCGCAACGCACCGACGATCAAATGCGTCCCGTGACCATCGAGACCGGCGTCAACCGCTATGCTGAGGGCTCGTGCCTGATCAGCTTCGGCAACACCAAGGTGCTGGTGACCGCCTCGATCGAGGAGAAGGTGCCGGGCTGGATGCGCAACACGGGCCAGGGATGGGTGACCGCTGAATACGGCATGCTGCCCCGCGCCACTCACACGCGCGGGCGTCGTGAAGCCGCCGCCGGCAAACAGTCGGGCCGCACGCAAGAGATTCAGCGATTGATCGGCCGCTCCCTGCGCGCCGTGGTGGACCTCAAGGCGCTCGGCGAACGTCAAGTGCTGATCGATTGCGACGTCATCCAGGCCGACGGCGGCACCCGCACGGCGTCGATCACCGGCGCCTGGGTCGCCATGAGCCTGGCGCTGAACTATCTGCGCGACGAGGGCGTGCTGAAGGCCGATCCGATCACGGATCAGGTGGCGGCCGTATCGTGCGGCGTCTGCGACGGCGTGCCGGTTCTGGACCTGGATTACGAAGAGGATTCCGAGGCCGAGGCGGATTCGAACTTCGTCCTGACCGGCTCCGGCCAGATCGTCGAGGTCCAGGCCACAGGCGAGAAGCGCGGTTTCTCGCGCGCCGAGTTCGACCGGCTCTTCTCGCTGGCCGAGATCGGCTGCACCGAACTGTTCGCCCTGCAAAAGGCGGCCTTGGCGGCGGTGAAGCGATAGGGGGTTTCACCTCGGGGCGCGGACGGGCATCCTCGTTTGGTCAGTCCTGACCGGAGACAAGTCGATGCGTCGATCCCCCTGGCTTTCGATGGCCGCCTGCGTTGTGTTGATGGCCGGATGTCAGCGCGCTGATCCAGCCGATCAGCCTGCGTCCGGAGACACGGCGGCAAGCAGCAACGTCATCGACGCGGTTCCACTGGCGCCGGACGCTCCGCCGCCTACCGCGCCCGTCAAGCCGGCGGCTGCGGAGAAGGAAGCGACAAAACCGACCGAGGACGTCGAGGCCAGCATTCCCGAGGGTCCCGACATGCCCGCCCAGCCGGTTCCGGTCAGCGAGGTCCCCTGCCGCGACGCCATCGGCACCGCCGCCTCGGCCCGGCTGGTTGAGCGCTGCATCCAGGTCAGCCCGGCGACCCGCCCGCCCTGCAACGCCGCCAATCCTTGCGACCTGATCCAGGGGGAGATCGACCGGTCCTGCAAGCTGTGGGAACGCGACGGCGACCCGCCGGCGGCGTGCAAGCCCTAGGCTGAGCGCACCGCGCCCGCCACATCGGCCACCACCCGCTTGACCAGCGCCTCGTCGTCGCCCTCGGCCATGACGCGGATCAGTTTTTCCGTGCCCGACGGCCGCACCAGCAGGCGGCCCGAGCCGTTCAGCGCCGCCTCGGCCTCGGCGATGGCGGCCTTGACCGTGTCGGTCTCCAGCGGCTTGTCGGCGGTGAAGCGGACGTTCTCCAGCTTTTGCGGCACGGGCTCGAACTGGCGGGCTGACGTGCGGCGGCGAAGAGGATGTAATGGGCGGTTATCAGAAGCACTCAGGTCCTTTCCGCGGACACGATGGATCGTGATGCACCCGGATCAAAGCTGATCAAACGCCGTCAATCGGACGGAACAACTCAAAACGGGACAGGCGCGATTTTATTCGCAAACCTGCTCGGCGACCGGTGGGCGGTTTGCGGACAAGCCGGTCGATGACGACGGTTCACCATGGCCAAGCCTCACGATTCAGACGATTTCCCATTCCGTCCGTCAATGACGGCGCACCGAGATCACTATCCCCACGGGACTGGTCTCCTCCTCGGACGCGCGACAGCGTCGATGCCCTCCAGAGCGCGGACACGACACTTTGCCGCCAAGACGGTCGCCAAGCGGGTCCGGCCGGCCTTCCGGGGCGCCGGGCCGTCACGACGTGTCTTCGTCAGGGTCAAGGTTGTTATGAAGACGCCGAACGCACGCGCGTCGTTGAAAGCCTGCGTGCGGTATTTCGGACGGGAGGGCGCGGGCGAGGATGGGGCGAGAGCCGCATTCTTCGGGCCGCTGGAGGACCGGCCTGACGCCAGGGCGCAGGTCGATCGGTGGGCCGACGACCGCCGTCATTATCGGATTGTCGTGAATCCGGAGGATGGACAAGAGCTCGCGGACGTCAGGTCGTTCGCACGGCGGATGATGAAGCAGATTGAGATCGACACCGGCACGCCGCTCGAATGGCTTGGCGTTGCGCACTTCGACACTGGACGTCCCCATCTCCACATCATCCTACGCGGTGTGCGGGACGATGGGCGCGACCTTGTCTTCAACCGCGGTTATGCGGCGCATGGGCTGCGCGGCCGGTGCGAAGCCCTGGCGACCGAGATCCTGGGCCCGAGATCCGACCGGACGGCTTCCTCCCGCGATCTGACGGCGGACCGGCTGACAGCGATGGACGACACGCTTCTGCGACGCCAGGACGACGGACGGGTCAACCTTGAGGGTCTGGACAGCGGAGAACGCTCCAACGCACAGCGCCGCCTGGTCCATCTTGAGCGTCGCGGATGGGCTACCCGAGACAGCCAAGGCCTTTGGACTCTTCCGGAAAACCTGCGGGACATCCTGCGAAGTGTCGGCGAACAGGAGGCGCGTGAAGCCGCCGCAACGCGCGCCATATGGGGCGGCTTCTGGGGCGGGCAGACGCATCGCCTTGAACCGCTGAGCCTCTCGGAAGGCGAGGTGATCGTTGGCGCTTACGCCGGCGTTCAGCCGCTCAAGTGGCACAAGAAGGCGGCCCAGTTGCTCGTGCTTGAGACCATGGATGGTCGTCTGGGGCATGTCCGGCTGGCGTCATTGGATCGCGTTATGATCCTGGATCGCGTACCCGAGCGGGCCCTTATCGAACTGCGGGGAAGGCCGTGGAGGGCGAGGGCTTCAGACCGGACCATCGCTCAGATCGCGCAACTGAGGAATGGCGTTTACTCTAAGGCCGATCATCTCGTGGTCCGGCCCGAAGATCGGCCTGTTTTCATCGAGCGCCATCTTCGACGGCTGGAAGCCATGCGCCTTCAAGGCGCTGTCGAGCCTTGGGGCGACGGCCGGTTCGCCATTCCACCCGACTACATCTCGCGGGCGTTGGCGGCGGATCAGGCGCGACATGGTCCTGCCGATGTGGACGTCCGCGTGCTCGACGTCAGGCCTCTACACCTCCAGACCGAAGCGTGGGGCGTCACCTGGCTGGACCGGGTGGCCGGCGGCCTCGAACCTGATCCCGGCTTGGGGTCTATGGCGGATGAAGCCAGAAGGTTGGGACAGGAACGGGCGGAGACTCGCAGAGGGTGGGGGATCGGCGATGGCTCAAAGCTGACCGATAAGGACATGCTCGCCCTCTGGAAAATGGAGATCGACACGCAGTTCAAGAGGCTTGGGAAGGACGAGAAGTTGGTCGTAAAGGCCGAAGAGGGACAGCCCTTCTCAGGCGTCTACAACGATAGCGTTCACATGGGCGGCCGAACCTATGCGGCGGTCGAAAGCCGCTCTGTCGTAACGCTAGCGCCGTGGCGCGCCGGGTTGGAGGCCTGCCGTGGCCAAGCTCTCACCGCGGTTCTGCAGGCGGGGCGTGTGGAGTTTCGATTCGGAGAGCGGGGCCGGGGTTTGGGACTAGAGCTTTAGCCTACTTGCACGGGATCCGCGGGGGTTGGGTTGAGTTCCTATCGTCAGCTTCGGGACGCGCTCGCGAAGTCCAAGTATACGGCGGGGGGAGCCTCGATCACCGGCCTCAATCGCGCAGCTGTGCCGCACATTGGGCTAGAGCCTTGGTCATCCGCCATTCGACTGTTTTCAGCCGGATGCCGAGATGATTGGCGATTTCCTGGTTGGTCATGCCGCCGAAACGGCTGAGCAGGAAGACGTCGCGAAGCGGTAGCGGAAGGCCCAGCACGACTTCCTTCAAGAGCAGGGATGCGTCCTGTGCTGCGGCCTGGGTGGTGGGAAGCGACTGCCATGCGTCTAGTTCCTCTCGCCGGCGATCGCGGCGGTAACGGCTCACGAACAGATTGCGGGCGACTTGGAGCAGAAAGGCCTTTGGTTTACGGATTTCGACAGGACGCTTCTGTCGCAGGATGTTGAAATAGGTGTCCTGAAGGAGGTCTTCGGCGAGGTCGGCGCCATACCGATGTCGCAACGAGCCGAGCAACCATGCGCCGTGGGTAGCGAAAAGGGTCTCGGCGTCGCTTCCGGTAGAAAGCGCCGGCACGGTTTTCGACTGTCGACCACCAGACGTCACGAATTCGCCTCCGATCAGCGAGACCGCCCGTCTGGATTGACGGAGCCGAGCCTAGGTCGAGGCAAGCGCAAAGGGCGCGGCGCGCTGCAGCCCCCGTGGGCGTACAAGCGCAGGCTGCGGGTTGTTCTCAACCGAGGTTCTCACGCCTCGACGCCGCTCTGCGACGCACCTCCAGGATGAATCATTCACTCGCCGTTGGCAAGTGTGGCGCGATACCCGCTCGACCTTCGCTTGCGTCTTGGTCATGCGCCGGGCGTTGAGAACATGGTTGAGCCACGCGCCGCCGCCTTTAGCCGAAGCCTGGACATGCGCGGGGGCCGCCCGGGCGTCTGGATGCTAGCTTATCCGGACGAACCCATAAACCGACAACTTGAGACCCCTTCTGGGAGCCTTCTGTTCAAGTTGCAGTCGGCAGAGGCGGGCGGCGATGCAATATGCCCCAGGCCTTGACCCAACGAGATACGCAGGCTTCCGTGGCCCTCGCTTGCCAAGCTTATATGCACCCTTCAAAGGGCGTACAGTCAGCGCCGCGCTGTCCTTCTAGGCTCTGCCCTTCTGGGGGGTGCGAAGCTCGCGCGATGAGTAACGCACCTCGCTGACCTGAAGCCTGGCCCAAGCTCGAAGTTGAAGCCTGGGATAATAAGGGCGCTTACGAATGTGGATGTAAGGCGGACCATCCAAACCAAGGCATAGCATTTTTGCTAAAGTCGAAGGCGCGAGTTGGATTCCCAGCGCGGCGAGTTCACGTGACGCTTCCTTTCGGTTCAGAAGACGGTCTTCGTGTTCGACTGCCGTAGTTGCATCTCTGACTTCCAAGGCTGCGACCTATCTCGAGCTTTCCGCTTTCAGCCGAAGGTGCTCGACGCGCGCCCGGCTTGATTCTGCGACCCGATCACGCAGGTGTTTCGCCCTGGCCATCAGCCAGTCCAGATCCTCGGCCGAGGCGTCGTATTGATCGCTGTAGCGGGCTTCGACATAGGCCCTCTTCAGCAGTTCGAACCGGCGGCGATCGAAGCGGCTTTCACGCGGCCAGGCCTCAACCAGCCCCATGTCAACGCCCTCGGCAAGCGAGCGGAGGAACTTAATGTTGTGAGAGCGCGGAAAATAGAAGGTGTGGACGAGGAGGAAGCAGGCGTAGGCCGTCTCGACAGCTTGGTGAAGATTGAAGGCGGCGTGGGCTCGGAGGTGAGGTTCCGCGTCTGATCGATCCATCTGGCCTTGAGCGATATTCAACCACTCGCCGATATCGCGGTGTTTCTTCTCATAGAACCGCGCAGCCGTATCAAGCGCGTCTTGCACCGTCATCGGCTGCGGCGTCGCGAAGGGATGGCTGGGAACTTCGTAAAGGGCGATGCCATCGCGGACGATGTCGGTCCAGAAGTACTCGCCGCGCCGCAGGCCGTCGTTGACCTCCTGGAGGTCGTGAACGATTAGGTTGACCATCCGACCGATGGCAGGGTCGCGGAGGATTTGGTCTTCGGAGTTCCACCAGTAGTCGGCGATGTTCGTCAGCTTCCGGTGGTTGACCACGATCAGGAGGTCGAAGTCCGAGAGATAGCCATTCTCTGGCTCGTCCACCCAATCCGCGCGGGCGTAGGACCCGAACAGGATGATCTTGAGGATCTGGCCGCCGCGGCGCCAACCTGAGTTGGCGCCGCCGCCGCTTGTCTTGGCCGCCTCGAATCTGGCAACCAGGATGTCGCGAACGCGGTGGAGTTCGCGCTGCTGACGCTCCGGCAGATGTTCCAGATCGGACCGCATCATGTGACGCACCATAGACTAAGAAACAGGAAGCGAGGAAGCGCAGCATCCATCTAGATGCCGCCCGATGCTATGACGCTACTCCGTGATGCCTCAAATCTAGGCTGCCTACGACGGCCAACCGTTCCTAGCCATGGCCGGAACTTGAAATGAATCCAAGTCTGCGTCCGCACACGCCATCTACCCCATGTCCATCGAAGCTGTACGGATAGCAAAGTCTTTACATTCCGGACGGCTGTAAGCTGGAGCATCTCCGCGAAACTCCAGTAATCTGAACCAGCCTAATCGTGAATATTGAGATCCAGCACCCCTCTGGACCACGCGTGGTTTTACCTTAGGACTTATGCTACCCGACTTATGCTAACTGACGTAACCTTGATTCGCCCAGCGAAGCTTGGCTTTGACAAGGCAACCGTCAGGCGAAGCTGTGAAATGGCGTGACACGAGTATGAATCCTCAAAACAATAAACGCCCGTTTCTTCGAAGATGAACTCATGTGGTACCGAACTATCCCCGGGGCCCCATGCTATATCCAACGGTACATGGTTCACTACCTCATCGACAGCAAACTCGACCCTAATCTTCCACTCGCCAGGGCCATGGAAGGTGTAGGGCCCGGCGATGATAAGTTTTGGTCTACCGCTAAGTTGAATCCACTCTCCACAATAAGGATTGCCATCGTTCGTTTCTAGTATACGAATGTCCACGTTCGGCAATGAGTGGGCCTGCTTGTCCCCGCTCATGCTAGCAGATAACACAGACGCAAGGCTGACTTCGTCGTCATGGATAGGACATGGCGGGAAATCTGTGTGATTTATATGTATTCCCGCTATTGAAATACAGTTATCTTTACCGTCAACGGCTACCTGTCTAGCTCCTTTGACTTCCATGGCGCCAGAATAAGCTAGGACCTTTGACGCATGTCTTACGGAGTTGAAGACATCAGGTGATTCTGTACTATTCAGCAGGCTGACAAACAAATTATTCGGTGAATCAGAGACAACTATAGTCTCGAAATCATCCATGATCATAAACGCGCGCGGGCCATCCGAGGATACGAATATAACATTGTGGAAACTATCGTCAGCCTTTTGGTCCCGTTCTTCTTCGAGGTAGACGGAAAATCCTACTCCAATAGCCTTCGAGATAAATTGATCATACCAACGATAACAGTTGATAGACGGTTGCACAAAGACTAGTATTCGCAACTTAGGGTGCTCTCAGCCATTTATACACATCCAATGCCTCGTCAATGTCGCGGAATAGGCGGCAGTAACCAGCCTCTACTACAAGAGCTTGTGAGCAATGGCGCGAGATAACATTTGTGTCGTGGGAGGCAAGAATAAATGACTTATCGGCACGGTGTACGAAAAGCTCCTCCTCGCATTTTTTTTGAAAGCGAGAGTCTCCCACTGCGACCAACTCGTCAATCAGATAGCAGTCAAATTCAATTGCTAGCGATAGACCAAAGGCCAGTCTCGCACGCATTCCAGAAGAGTAGTGTTTAACGGGGAACGTAAGTGCCTCTCCAAGCTCGGCAAAGTCTTCAACCGCTTTGAGCGTTTCGGAGATTGGTTTGTTATAAAGCCGAGACAAGAAACGAATGTTGTCGTATCCAGTTAAGCTGCCCTGAAAACCTCCAGCAAAACCGATCGGCCACGACCGGGTTACAGACCAGCTTATTGCCCCGGAAGTAGGAGCAAGAACTCCACCAAGCATTTTTATTAGCGTCGATTTGCCTTGGCCGTTTCGGCCCAATATGGCCAGCCTCTCTCCTGCAGCCAAACTAAAGTTCAAATCACGCAATACTGGCGTCTCTCGACCTGGGTATCTCTTTGCCAAATTTGATACCAAAAGCGCAGCTGGGGAGGCCATGTATAACTATCCCTGCTTGTGCTCTTTGAAGGCCGCCCAAAGCAACCTACCAGCTCCATAAGCTAAAATAGAAGAGAATAGCACAGTAAGGATGTTTATCCAGCGCCTCGGTAATGAAGGCTCATCAGGCATATTCGGATTGACGACGCGTTGTAGATAGAGGTTTTTGCGATAGGAGTCTTGTTGCGCAATCGCTAGATTTGCAGTTGCTTGGTTCAGCAGCGTATCTGCGCGTTCACGTTCCAACACAAGGTCTTGGTAGACACCAACCTGAGGCGCTAAAGAGGACGCATTTCCAGCTATTTTCGCGCGCTCTACGGATATTTGGCGTTCATAAGCTGCGATCCGAAGATCTAACTCCGGGATTTGCGGGCTTTGGGGCGCACTGGTTGCGAGTTGCTCACGCTCTGCTTTGAGGCGAGAGAGCGCCCCTAAAATATCAACGATTAAGCTAGAACTTTCCTTCGCTGGTAACTCCGGGTCGATGAAACCGCTGCTGTTGCGGAACGATGTGAGCTTATTTTGGGCGGATGTGGCCAACGTTCGCGCATCAGAGACGGCTCGCTCCGCATTACGCACGGCATCCTGAGTCGAGCGCTCATTTAGATCGTTGACGAGGTTCTCACCGCCGCTGAGCAGGGCATTGTTCAAAACCCATGCGTCGCGAGGAGAGAACGCACGAACCTTTAAGGTGCTTATCCCTGTTGTACCGTCATACCCCACGCTCACGAAACGTTGGAGGGCGTGGTGAAGCCCTTCGTTTGTACGGGCTTCCTGCCAATTAGGATATCTGACTAAGATATCCGCGTTCTTGTTTCCAAAAACCTGTCGGAGAGGAACGCTTTTGAGGAGATCGCGCACAGCATCTCTGGATACGACATATTCGTGAACGGCAAACGAATCCGACTGCCCGCCGCCTAGGCCTACGCCCTGAAGAGCTAATCCAAGGCTAGCGCTTTCTCGCCGCTCCGGAGAACGAACTATGAACTTCGATTCTGAGACATAGATAGGCGATGCAACGAACAAGTAATAAATAGCGCAAACAACCGTAGGAGCAACGACTACGGTCAAAAACCCCCAGGGGATTTGCGGGGCGCTTCGATCAGCTTTGATCGTTGGATCGTCGTGCGGAAGAGGCGCGATGCGCTTAACAGAGGGGCCTGACATTTAACGACCTTGACGTATAAAAAGTAGACGGCTCATTCTGTATCTTGCTTCTTCATTCCGCTGGACACGAGTAAAAGGCCTAGACAGATCAAAATGAGTCCAGAAAAGATGGCATAGTATACGCTGTAATGAGATGGAAGATTCTCACCAAAAACGCCCGACCGTATCATTTCTGTTCCGTGAACGAACGGAATTAACAGGGCGTATCTCTGAACATGGGGTGGTAGCCATGCCACCATATAGAATGCGCCCGATAAAGGTATGATAAGGTAACCAATCAAGCCGACTACGCGCTCAAACGACTCGAAATGCATGACAACCCCGGTCATTACCATTGCGAATCCAACTGAGGTCCACGCAACTAAAAACCATCCCAAATAAAGTATAAGATAGTTCTGCGGCGGTCCTATCTCGCCTAGAAACATCAGAAGCAGGTAGGCTAGCACAAAGGCGATGCTTGCACCTGAGAACTCTAAAATAATCCGCGACACAAACACATGAACAGGTCGCACGGATCTATGGTAAAATAATCCAACATTTGCCTTTATGGCAGATGTGAGCATGCCTAATATATGCCGTATCAGTATTAGCGACATGTATCCCGTCATGAGAAACGGAGCTAATTTAATACCATGCTCGTAATCCGGCTTCGTGGCTGTCCATAACGCAAGGACGCCAAGGCAGAAGACTAAAGGTTCAGCGATCAGCCAAATAAAGCCCAGTCCCTCACGTCCGAAGCGAGTGACCATTTCTCTCATGATCAGTGCCCCGATGACGCGCAGCTGGTCCCGAATCTGGAGGAGCACGCCTCGGCGCTTTTTCACATTTTCCTCGGAGCCGAGCTCGAAATGGCATTGACCAACGGGATAGCTACTCGACCTGCTTCTATGAAGCAATACGACCGCTCACCCCTGTGGTTCATAGTGATAACAGCGCCGGATCCCCGCCCTGCGCGGCGATGTTCACGCTGATCGCCTTCTCGGCGGCGTAGCGGATCAGGCTGTTGGGGCCGCCCGCCTTGGGGCCGGTGCCCGACAGGCCTTCGCCGCCAAAAGGCTGCACGCCGACGACCGCGCCCGTGATCGAGCGGTTGACGTATACGTTGCCGGCGGGGACCAGATCGACGACTTCGGCGGCGAAGGCTTCGATGCGGCTGTGGACGCCCAGGGTCAGGCCGTAGCCGCGGGCGGCCAGCTTGCCGGCGACCGACTTTAGGTCGGACGGGGCGTAGCGGTAGATGTGCAGGATGGGGCCGAAGACCTCGCGTTCGAGGAAGTCGGGGGTCGGAATTTCAGCGATGGTGGGGGCGAACAGGTCGCCTTTTTCGGCGCCCATCGGCAGGGCGGCGCGGGCGATAATCTTCGCTTCTTTCGACAGGCGCTCAACGTGCGCTTCCAGGGCCCGGCGGGATTCGGGATCGATAACGGGGCCGATGTCGGTCTTGGGGTCGGCGGGGTCGGCGACGGTCTGCACCGCGAGCGCGCCCTTCAGGCCCTCGATCAAGGCGTCGGCCGACTCCTTGGGCACATAGAGGACGCGTAGGGCCGAGCAGCGCTGGCCGGCCGAGCCGAAGGCCGACTGGATCACGTCGTCGATGACCTGCTCCTTCAGCGCCGTCGTGTCGATGAACATGCCGTTCAGGCCACCGGTCTCGGCGATGAAGGGGATAATGGCGCCGGGCCGGGCGGCGATGGAGCGGTTGATGGCGGCGGCTGTGTCGGTGCCGCCGGTGAAGGCGACGCCGTCGATGCCCGGATGGGTGACCAGCGTTGCGCCGACCGTCTCGCCGCGCCCGGGGACCAGGGCCAGCAGGTCGGGGTTCAGACCGGCTTTGTGATACAGGCGTACGGCCTCGGCGGCGATCAGCGGCGTCTGTTCGGCGGGCTTGGCCAGCACGGCGTTGCCGGCGGCGAGGGCCGCGGCAATCTGGCCGGTGAAGATGGCCAGGGGGAAGTTCCACGGCGAGATGCAGGCGAAGACGCCCCGTCCGTGCAGGAACAACTGGTTGGTCTCGCCGGTCGGGCCCTTCAGCGTTTCCGGGGCGGTGAAGTCGCGCTCGGCCAGCAGGGCGTAATAGCGGCAGAAGTCGGCGGCCTCGCGCACCTCGGCCACGCCGTCGTTCAGGGTCTTGCCCGCCTCGCGGCTAAGCAGGGCGACCAGCCGATCCAGATCGGCCTCCAGCGCGTCTGCCATGGCGCGCAGGACGACGGCGCGTTTCGCCCCGCCCTGGCGGTCCCACTTGACCTGAGCCTCGGCGGCCGCCTGGACGGCGGCGTCGACGTCAGCCGTCTCGGCTTCCGAGACATGGCCCAGCACCTGTGATCGATCGAAGGGGTTGGTCACGTCCTCAGCGTTGATACCGGCGCGCAGCTTGCCGCCGATGATCGGACCGCTGGTCAACTTCTCGCGGTCGACCAGTTCCAGCGCCTTGGCGTGGGCTTCACGGTCGGCGGCCTGAGAGTAATCGCGGCCGAGGGAGTTCTGACGATCGCCGTACATGTCTTTCGGAACCGGAATCTTGGGGTGACGGTCGGGCGCCTGCTCGACCAGGGAAATGGGATCGGCCGCGACGGCCGAGGCGGGCACGCGCTCGTCCAACAGGGCATGGACGAAGGAGGAGTTGGCGCCGTTTTCAAGCAGGCGCCGCACCAGATAGGGCAGCAGTTCCTCGTGCCCGCCAACGGGGGCGTAGGCGCGGACAATGACGATTTCGTCGGCCCACGCCTCCTGAGCGGCGTCATAAAGCGCCTCGCCCATGCCGTGCAGCCGCTGGTGCTCGACCGTAACGCCGTGATCACGCGCCATACGCCGCACGGCCGCCAGGGTGTGGGCGTTGTGGCTGGCGAACTGGGAATAGATGGCCGGCGCGGCCTCGATCATGGCCTTGGCGCAGACCAGGTAGTTCAGATCGGTCGCCGCCTTTGTCGTATAGACGGGATAGTCGGTGCGGCCGAACACCTGGGCGCGCTTGATCTCGGTGTCCCAATAGGCGCCCTTGACCAGGCGCACCATCAGACGACGGCCGGAACGGCGGGCTAGGTCGGCGACGCGTTCGATCGTCTCCAGACCGCGCTTCTGATAGGCCTGAACCGCCAGACCCAGGCCCGTCCAGCCGCCAAGCGACGGCTCGTGCGCCAGCCGGTCCAGCAGCTTGAGCGACAGGGCCAGACGGTCCGCCTCCTCGGCGTCCATCGTATAGTTGATGTCGTATTTGGCCGCGATCTGAGCCAAGCGCAGGATGCGGGGATACAGGGTCGCCCAGACGTCATCCTCATGCGTCGCCTCATAGCGGGGCGACAGGGCCGACAGTTTCACGGAAACGCCGTGGCCGTGTTCCGGCCCTTGGCCCTTCGACGTCTTTCCCACCGCCTCGATGGCGTTGGCGTAGATCTTCTCGTAGCGGTCGGCGTCGGCCATGGTCCGGGCGCCCTCGCCCAGCATGTCGAAGCTGCACAGCCAGCCTTCCTTGTTCGACCGTTTCAACGCGCCCTGGATGGTGCGGCCGACGACGAACTGTTCGCCCATGATCTTGACGGCGGTAGCCACCGCTTGGCGAATGACCGGCTCGCCCAGACGACCGGCGATCCGCTTCAGAAAGCCGGGCAGGTCGCTGCGGGCCTCGTCGTCCACATCGACCAGCTTGCCGGTCAGCATCAGACCCCAGGTCGAGGCGTTGACGAACAGGCTGTCGGACTGACCCAGGTGGGCGGCCCAGTCGGCCGAGCCGATCTTCTCGGCGATCAGGCGATCGCGGGTGTCCTCGTCCGGAACGCGCAGCAGGGCTTCGGCCAGACACATCAGGGCCAGACCTTCGCGGGTCCCCAGCGAGAACTGCTGCAGGAAGCTTTCGACGACGCCCTGCTTCTTCTGGCTGCGACGCGCGTGTTCGACCAGGGCCGTCGCCTCAGCGACCACATCCGCCCGTTCGGTCGCATCCAGGGGCATACGCGCCAGATTGGCGGCGACGGCCTCACGCTCGTCGCGGAACTTGTGCGCATCCAGACCGTCCCAGGCGGCCAGGCTCGAAGGCAGGAAGGCGGGCGTGGTCATTGGCGACATATCCTGTGGATTTCAGCCATATATGCCGGAGTTCATTGAAGGTGCTTCGTATGATACAAACCTGAGCCGAAGATCGTTCGGCACACAGCCCAGATTTCCGATGATCGATATCGACGCCGTCGACCGCCGCATCCTGCGGGTGCTTCAGACCGACGCCCGCATCTCCAACGCCGAACTGGCGCGACGCTGCAACCTGTCGCCCGCCGCCTGTTTCGAACGGGTCAGACGGCTGCGCGAAAAAAAGATCATCACAAGCTACGCCGCCATGATCGACCCGGCTCAGGTTGGTCGGGACCTGCTGATCTTCGTCGAGGTCCTGCTGGACCGCACCACCGGCGACGTCTTCGAAGCCTTCGCCGTTGCCGTCCGCAGCCAGCCGGAGGTGCTGGAATGCCACATGGTCGCCGGCGGCTTCGACTACCTGATCAAGGCCCGCGTCGGCGACATGGACGCCTACCGCGCCTTCCTGGGCGATGTGCTGGTGCGGATGCCGGGCGTGCGAGAAACGCGGACTTATGCGGTGTTGGAAGAGGTCAAATCGACGACGGTGCTGCCTCTATAACGAGACTACGATTACTTTTGTTCGCGGCCTAGCCACCCAAGGCTTCGCGGTAGGTGACGGACGCTCTCAGTTCCCCTAAGCCTGCACGCCCAACAACGAGGTACGACGCCGTCGCCAATGCCGGTCATTTTCCCTGTCATCATGTGCGGCGGTTCCGGCACGCGTTTGTGGCCCGCGTCGCGACCGTCGCGCCCAAAGCAGTTCATTCCATTGTCAGGCAACCGGTCCCTGTTTCAGGAGACCGTTGAGCGCGTCATCGATTTGGCCGGCTCGGAGGGCAAGCTGATCGTTATTGGCGGCGCTGCGCATCGACAGGCGATTTGCGACCAGTTGAAGGAGTTGGGACGCGACGCAATCGTCCTTTTGGAACCTGAAGCACGCGAATCCGCCGCCGCCATGGCCGCCGCCGCCATCTGGACCGGACGACAGCATCCTGATGCGGTGAATTTGTTCGTCGCGTCCGATCACCACATTCCAGACGGTGACGCGTTTCGCGCTGCAGTTCTCACGGCAAGCGAGGCCGCACATACCGGCCGCATCGTCACGTTTGGCGTCGTGCCTTCCGGCCCCTCGTCGGCCTATGGATATATTGCCCCCCGCAGCGAGGGGTTGGCGGAGGTCAAGGCCTTCGTCGAAAAGCCCGATCTCGTCACCGCGGAACGCTACATCGCCGAGGGGTATCTGTGGAACAGCGGCAACTTTGTTGTCCGCGCCGATGTCCTGAAAGACGAGCTACGCCAAGCCACCGCAGGCCTGATCGAGGCCATTTCTGATGCGCTCGATTCTTCACTCTCGGACGGCGGCGCGATCCTCTTGGGCCGCAGGTTCGGCGATGCGCCGAAGATCTCCATCGATTACGCCGTCATGGAAAAGACTCGGCGCGCCGCCGTCCTTCCAGTTGCGTTCGATTGGTCGGACCTCGGCGCCTGGGACGCCGTTCACCGGTCGGGTGAGGGCGACGTCGGCCTGCATGTGTTCGAGGACGCCGAGAACTGCCTGGTCCGGGCTTGCGACGGCGTCCTGGTCGCCGCCGTCGGCGTGTCCGATCTCGCCATCGTGGTCGAACGGGACGCGGTATTGGTTACCGATCTGGCGCGGAGCCAGGACGTACGAAAGATCGTCAGTCGATTGGAAGGGCTGTCGCCGCGCCATCTCGACTTCCCGCAGACGCCTCAGGAAACGCTTGAGCAGGGTGCAGTCCGCTTCGCGGCGTGGATGCGGCAAACGGCGCTGCCGACCTGGTGCACCTTGGGTCAGAACGCCGAGGGCGGCTTCGAGGAGTTGCTGGCCCAGGACGGGCGGCGACTTCCGGCCTCACGACGCGCCGTCGTACAGGCGCGCCAGCTCCAGGTCTATTGTGCAGCAGGTCGTCTCGGCTGGCCAGGGCCTTGGAGCAGTGTGGTCACATCAGGCTTGGCCTGGACTGAGCAGCGCCTCGTGAAGACTAATGGGCGGATGCGGACTCGGTTGTCTTACTCCGGTGCGCCCGAAGACGACACGACGACCATCTACGATCAGGCCTTCCTTCTCTTCGCCCTGGCCGACATTTCGGTCGGCATGCCCGCAGCAGGCATCGAGGAGAAGGCGGCTCAAATCCGCGATCAGTTGCTGGCTTCCATGGACGCTGACGGCGGTGTCAAGGAAACTGGCGACCATCCCTATCAAGCGAACGCGCATATGCATCTGCTGGAAGCGTCGCTCGCATGGGAGCAGGCAGGAGGCGACTCGTCCTGGGCCGGGCTTTCCGATCGGATCGCCGCCTTGGCGCTGAGACGATTCATCGATGCCGACACCGGCATGATCCGAGAATTCTTCTCATACGACTGGTCCCCGGCAGCCGGCGGCGACGGTTCGCTGATAGAGCCCGGTCATCAGTTTGAATGGGCCTGGCTTCTGGCTCGTTACGCCAGAGCCCGCGCCGACGCTGAGACACTCGAGGTGGCTTGGCGATTGTTCGAGGCTGGCCTGAACGGTGTCGATCCCTCGCGGGGGGTGGCGATCGATGCGATGGATATCGACGGCTCGATCCGAAGCGCGCGGGCGCGCCTGTGGCCGCAGACGGAATGGCTGAAGGCCGCCCTGATCCTGGCGTCGTCTTCAGACGACGGTCGACGCGATCTGTGCCTGATGCAAGCCGCCAAAGCGCAGCGCGCCCTCTGGCGTTACCTGACGCCCGTCGGTCTGTGGCGCGACAAAATGCTGGAGAGCGGCGATTTCATCGACGAGCCAGCGCCTGCCAGTTCTCTCTACCACATCATGGCCGCCTACAGTCAGGTCAGGGCCTCGCTAGGCGCCCTGCGCCCTGATCTTGCCTCTTCGCTGGATCTGTAATCAGAGCTCTCGACATCCGTCTCGCCTTCGTCATGCGAACCGTCTAGAAGTTCCGCCCTTACTCAACGGCTCAGGGTCCGCCCGCCTCAATGCGCATCGTTCTGGCCACCGACGCCTGGGAACCTCAGGTCAATGGCGTCGTCCGCACCCTGACGCGCACCGTCGCGGAATGCCGCGGCATGGGCCATGAGGTCGAGGTCATCGAACCCAGTCTGTTCAAGACCATCCCCTGCCCGACTTATCCGGAGATCCGGCTGGCGCTTGGGGCGGAAGAAGAAATCCGCGAGATGCTGCGCGCCTTCGAACCCGAGGCTGTCCATATCGCCACCGAAGGTCCCATCGGCATCGCCACGCGACGCATCTGCGTGGAGTGGAAGCTGCCGTTTACGACCAGCTACCACACCAAATTCCCCGAATATGTCTCGGCGCGTTTCCCGATCCCGGTTCAGGTCGGCTACGCCTATATGAAATGGTTCCACAAGCCGTCGGGCCGATTGATGGTGGCGACGCCGACCCTGCGCGACGAGCTGGTCGAGCATGGATTCAAGAACGTCTCGCCCTGGTCGCGGGGCGTAGACACGGAGGTGTTCAATCCCGACCTGGACCGCATCTACGACGAACTTGGCGGTAAGGACTGGCCGCGGCCCTTCTTCCTGAACGTCGGCCGTGTGGCGGTCGAGAAGAACATCGAGGCCTTCCTGCAACTCGACCTGCCCGGCACCAAGATCGTCGTCGGCGATGGCCCGGCCCGCGCCGAGCTCGAAGAAAAATATCCGGATGCCAAGTTCCTCGGGGCCAAATTCGGCGACGACCTGGCCCGCTGTTTCCGCGACGCCGACGTTTTCGTCTTCCCCAGCTGGACCGACACCTTCGGTCTGGTGATCCTCGAAGCTATGGCGGCCGGGACGCCGGTCGCCGCCTATCCGGCTCACGGCCCGATCGACATCATTCCCGGATCGAACGCAGGGGCCATAGACAAGGACCTCAGGACCGCCTGTCTGGAATGCCTCGAACTCGACCGAAAGACCGTGCGCGCCTACGCGGAGAAGTTCAGCTGGCGTGCCTCAGCCGAGCAGTTCGTTGAGAACCTGCAACCCTATCCCGAACCGGAGCGCGGCCGCTTCTGGCGTCGCCTACGGCGCATCGCCCGTATTCGCAAACGCGCCGCCGCCTGAGCCAATCAGAATGCTCAAGCCCAGGCAGGATCTGAAGCCGAATACCGCCGATTACGAAAACCTGGCCTTCGTGAAACCGACCGGTTTTCGCGAATACGACGCGCGCTGGATCCTGGAAAAAGAGATCAACCTTCTTGGTATTCAGGCTCTGGGCCTTGGCCTGGCCACCTATGTCCACGAGATCGGCGTCGCGCCCAAGATCGTCACCGGTCATGACTTCCGCGGGTATAGCCTCAGCGTCAAACAGGCGTTGATCCTGGGGCTGCTGGAAGGCGGGATGGAGGTTCTGGACGTGGGCCTGGCCTTGTCGCCAATGGCCTATTTCGGCCAGTTCGAACTGGATGCGCCGTGCGTCGCCATGGTCACCGCCAGCCACAACGAGAATGGCTGGACCGGGGTGAAAATGGGGGCGAACAAGCCCCTGACCTTCGGCCCCGACGAGATGGGCCGCCTGAAAGAGATCGTTCTGAACGGCGAGGGCGTGGCCCGCCCCGGCGGCAAGCTGGTGCGCGTCGATGACTTCCGCGAAACCTATGTCGCCGACGTGGCCTCCAAGGTGCAGATCAAGCGACCGCTGAAGGTCGTCTGTGCCTGCGGCAACGGCACGGCTGGCGCCTTCGCCCCCGATGCTTTGCGCCGCATGGGCGTTGAGGTGATCGAGATGGACACCGATCTCGACTACACCTTCCCAAAATACAATCCGAACCCGGAAGATCACGCCATGCTGGTGCAGATGGCCCAGCGGGTGCGAGAAACGGGGGCCGATCTGGCCCTGGGCTTCGACGGCGACGGCGACCGTTGCGGCGTGGTGGACGACACGGGAGAGGAGATCTTCGCCGACAAGATCGGCCTGATGCTGGCCCGCGACCTGTCCAAGGTCTATCCGGACAGCACTTTTGTCGTCGATGTGAAGTCGACCGGCCTCTACAAGACCGACGAGGTCCTGAAAGCCAATGGCGCCGAGGTCGTCTACTGGAAGACGGGCCACTCCTACATCAAGCGCAAGACCGCCGAACTGGGCGCCCTGGCCGGCTTCGAGAAGTCGGGCCACTTCTTCATGGCGGGCGATCTGGGCCACGGCTACGACGACGGTCTGGTCGCGGCCGGCGCGGTGCTGGCCATGCTGGATCGCAATCCGGACAAGAAGCTCAGCGAGCTGAAGACTGCCCTGCCGGACGCCTGGACCAGCCTGACCATGTCGCCCCATTGCGATGACGAGCTGAAATACGGCGTGCTGGAGCGGATCGTGAAAGAATATTCCGATCTGGCCGCAGCGGGCGACGAAATTCTGGGCCGCAAGATCGTCGAGGCCATCACCGTCAATGGCGTGCGCGTGCACTTGGACGACGGCTCATGGGTTCTGGTCCGCGCCTCCTCCAACAAGCCGGAGCTGGTCGTGGTGGTCGAGAGCGTGCGGTCAGAAGACGATATGCGCGATCTGTTCCGCAAAGAGATCAAGCCGCGCCTGGCCGCCTATCCTGAAATCGGCGCCTTCAACCAGGAAATCTGAAAGATCAGAGAGTTCAACTCGCCAAAAGGCTTGACCGTGAAGTTGTTTCTGAAACGTCTGCGCCGCCGAATCCAAAAACTGCTGGGCCTCGGAATGCCGCCGCAAGCGCATCGCGATCTGAAGACACGCTTCACTTACGTCTATCGCGGAAACGTGTGGCAATCAGCAGAGTCCGCATCCGGACCGGGCTCAGATATGGGCTCCGGTTCTGTCCGTCAGGCGAGGATCGCCTTGGCCCAGATCATGCGTGATCACGACATCCGGTCGATTGCCGACGTGCCGTGCGGCGATTTCAACTGGATGCCACGCTTTTTGGAGGAATGCCCCGAGTTGCGATATGTCGGATATGACATCGTCGCGCCGCTGATCGCCGCAAATCGAAAGGCGTACCCGGAAAGGACCTTCCGTGTCCTCGATATCACGCGCAAGGTTCCGAAGCCCGCTGACCTCCTGTTCTCGAAGGATCTCGTGAACCATCTGCTGGAACGCGACGTGTGGCGCGCGGTGGCGAACATGGTGCGTTCCGGCGCGACCTATCTGATGATCACCTCCAATAGCAATCACGCGTCGAACGTGGAGTTACCGAAAAACGTGGGCGGGATGTCGCGATTGCTCAACTTACAGGCTGCGCCCTATGACTTTCCGCCGCCAATCTATTACGATGGCTATCTCGCGATGTGGCGGACCGAGGATCTCGCCTTCGTCCTGGACCGCGCCGGGGTCATCTGAACCAATCGGCCCAACGACCGCTTCCCTCTCAAACCGGCTCCGGAGGAAAGCTTGCCGCGCTACTTTTTCCATACCCAGAACGGCGACTGCATCCGCGACGACCAAGGCGAAGAGCTGAAGAACGTCGCCGCAGCGCGCGAGGAAGCGGTCGCCGTACTGGGCGAAATACTTCGCTACCGGGGCGCGTCGTTCTGGACGACCCGCGCCTTCAGCGTCATTGTCACGGACACCGAGGGTCGAACGGTCGTCAGCGTCACGGCCTCCGCATCCGATCAGGCGCCCGAGGGCTGGACATTGACGGGGGACGCGTGATGACCAAGGCCGGCAGCGTCTCAAAGATCACCACGCTGGTCGATAAATTGTCGCTCCGGGACCGGCTCAATCTCAAAGAGATAGAGGCGTTAAGCGCTGTCCTCGAAGCGCCTAAAACCGTCTCCGTCGGATCCGATATCGTGCGCGAGCATACCCGCCCACTGCACAGCACCCTTCTGATTTCGGGCTTTTCCGCGCGGTATTCCACGCTGGAGGACGGGGCGCGACAAATCACCGAGATCAATGTGTCGGGCGACTTCATCGACCTGCACAGCCTGTTGATGAAGCAGATGGATCACGGCGTCGTCGCCCTGACCGACTGCGTGATCGCAGAGGCGCCGCACAGCGGCTTGATCGACATCACCGAGCGACATCCACACCTGGGCCGACTGCTTTGGCTGGACACCATCATCGACGCCGCCATTCATCGGCAGTGGCTTGTGGCCATGGGCCGACGGAGCGGGCTTGGCCATCTGGCGCATCTGGTGTGCGAGCTCTATCTGCGTCTCCAGGCTGTCGGACAGACGGGTGATCTGACGTTTGATCTTCCGCTGACGCAAACGACGTTGGGTGATGCGCTGGGCCTCTCGACCGTCCATGTCAGCCGCCTGATTTCCGAGCTTCGCAGCGAGGGGGTCGTCGCTTGGGCGGGCGGGCGCATCGATATTCTCGACTGGCGTCGCTTAGCCGAGATCGCCGAGTTCGACCCCACCTATTTGCGCCTGCAATCCGAGCCCGTCTGATCGCTTAACGCATGTTATCGCACCGAACGGCGATCGGCCGTCTAGACGGGGCATGTCTCAGTCAAACCTCGCGCACGCTCTGTTGTCTGCCCTCGCAGTTCAGGGCCTGGACGAAGGCGACGCGTTCTTCGCCGAGGCTGGCGCGCGAACCTCAACCACACAGAATGGCGAAGCTGTCGTCACGCTGATTTTGTCCGGCGTTTTGGCGCGGATCGGGCTCGACGGCGCTCTGTCGCATGGGCTGGCGTCCAGCGACGACGTGATCAACTTCGACGCTGTATTAGGCGGGGGTAGGCCAGAGTCGGCCGTTTGGTTGACGACCGGACGATACCTGACCGTCTCCGCTCGCAAGCTGGCGCAAAAGATCGATCGCGACAGTCTGGTCGAGATGGCGCTGATTGATCTTCGCCGTCGCAACATCGCCCTTCAGGCTGAGCTTTCGCGCCACGCCACATTGAAAGTCAGCCAGCGCCTGGCCGCCCTATTGCTCGACGTCCACGACCGAAAGGGAGGCGACGTCCTCGCTCTGCGTCAAACAGAGCTGTCGCATCTGATGGCTGTGCGGCGCGCCAGCATATCGACCGCCTGCACCGAACTATGCGCCGCCGGCGCCGTGCGGCTGCGGCGCGGCGCGATCCAGATCACCGATGCAGACGCCCTGCGGCGGATGACGGACGCGGCCTATTCGACCGTGACGGATTTGGCCAGGTTGCGGGGCTGATCGACGTCGGTGCCCTTCTGAACGGCGGTGTAATAGGCCAGCAGTTGCACCGGCACCGCATAGACCAGGGGCGCGATCAGCGGATGGCAGTCGGGGGCGTGGATGCGGCGAATGCCGGCGCCGTGCGGATCGGGGGCCTTTTCCGGCGCGATCATGATGACCGGGCCGCCCCGCGCGGCGACCTCCTGCAGGTTGGACGCGGTCTTTTCGAACACATCGTCAAGCGGAGCCAGGGCGATGGTCGGGGTCTCTTCGTCGATCAGGGCGATGGGGCCGTGTTTCAACTCTCCGGCGGCATAGCCCTCGGCGTGGATATAGCTGATCTCCTTCAGCTTCAGCGCACCTTCCATCGCCAGCGGGAACATGGCGCCCCGGCCTAGGAAAAGGACATCGTCGGCCTTTGACAGGTCATGAGTCACGGCGCGGATGCTATCGCCCATCGTCAGGGCTTCGGCGATCAGGCGCGGGCTTTCGAACAGAGCTTTGACCAGTTCGGCCTCGGTCGCAGTATCGATCCGGCCGCGCGCCACGCCAGCCGCCACGGCCAGGGCCAGCAGGGCCGCGACCTGGGCGGTGAAGGCCTTGGTCGAGGCGACGCCGATTTCCGGACCGGCATGGGTGGGCCACAGCACGGCCGCCTCACGCGCCATCGAGGATGAGTGAACATTGACGACGGCGGCGGTCTGCAACCCTTGCGCCTTGCACCAGGCCAGGCTGGCCAGGGTGTCGGCGGTCTCGCCCGACTGGCTGACGCCGACGGCCAAGGTCGATTTCGACACCGCCGGCGAGCGATAACGGAACTCGGACGCGATCTCGACGTCGCAGGGCAGCCCTGCCAGTTTCTCGAAGGCGTAGCGGCCGATCTGGCCGGCGTAGAAGGCGGTGCCGCAGGCAACGATCTGGATCCGGTCGACGGCGGCGAAATCGACGGCATTGGTCTTGGCCTTGCCCGTCACCAGGTCGAGATACTCCGACAGGGTGTGTTGGACGCTGTCGGGCTGTTCATGGATTTCCTTCTCCATGAAGTGGCGATATTCACCCTTCTCGACCATGGCTGAGGAGGCCGAGACCTGGACGATGGCGCGTTCGACCGGCTTGCCCGCCACGTCGAACATCTGGGCGCCGGCCTTGGTCACGGCGACGTAATCGCCCTCTTCCAGATAGGAAATCTGCTGCGTGAACGGACCGACCGCGAGCGCGTCCGAGCCTAGATACATCTCGTCCTCGCCCCAGCCGACCACCAGAGGGCTGCCACGCCGGGCGCCCAGGATCAGGTCGTCCGTCCCGTCGATCAGCACCGCCAGCGCATAGGCGCCGGTCAGCCGGTCCAGAGTGATCTTGAGCGCCTCCAGCGGCGCCCTGCCCGTATTCAGTTCGGCGTCCAGCAGGTGGGCGATGACCTCGGTATCGGTCTGGCTTTCGAAAACATGGCCCTCGGCGGCGATTTCGGCCTTCAGCTCGGCGAAGTTTTCGATGATGCCGTTGTGGACCAGGGTGACACGACCGGCCTTATGCGGGTGGGCGTTCTCGGTCGTCGGCGCGCCGTGGGTGGCCCAGCGCGTATGGCCTATCCCGACCGTCGCCGTCATCGGATCCTCGGCCAGGACGGCCTCCAGATTGCGGATCTTGCCCTTGGCGCGGCGGCGCTCGACCGAGCCGTCCACGACTGCGGCGACGCCGGCGGAATCATAGCCGCGGTACTCCAGTCGTTTCAGGCTGTCGATCAGCCGGGGAACCACAGGTCCTTGGCCAGTGACGCCAATAATGCCGCACATATTACAACTCCGGGTCTCACTATAGTGTAGCCACAAAATCTTTTTGCGTTTGCGGCTGAACCGGGGCTAAGCGATTGCCGAGCCTCAAAGGCCCTCTATGCAAACTTTTGACCGACCGCATCCAAAAAAAGGGGGTATAGGTTTGTGGACTTGAATCAAAGGGCGGCGCCTTGGGCGATAGAAAATACTTCGGCACCGACGGCATTCGCGGCCGCGCAAACACCTATCCGATGACGGCTGAGGTCGCGCTGCGCGTCGGTTTGGCCGCCGGAAAACTGTTCCGCACCGACGATGATCGCCGCCATCTTGTGGTGATCGGCAAGGACACCCGCCTTTCCGGCTATACGATTGAACCAGCGTTGGTTGCGGGGTTTGCTTCCGTCGGCATGGACGTGCGCACGTTCGGCCCCGTTCCCACGCCTGGCGTGGCCATGCTGACCCGCTCGATGCGCGCCGATCTGGGCGTGATGATCTCGGCCTCGCACAACGACTATGCCGACAACGGGATCAAGCTGTTCGGGCCGGATGGCTACAAGCTGTCGGACGAGATCGAACTGAAGATCGAGGCCATGATGGACCAGGGCTTGGACCAGGGCCTGGCGCCGTCGAACAAGCTAGGCCGGGTCAAACGGATCGACGACGCCCAGGCGCGTTATATCGAGATCGCCAAACAGGCCTTCCCCAAGCGGCTGACTTTGCAAGGGCTGCGTGTCGCCATCGATTGCGCCAACGGCGCCGGCTATAAGGTCGCGCCGACCGCCCTGTTCGAACTGGGTGCCGAAGTCTTCCCCGTGGGCGTCACCCCGAACGGCACCAACATCAACGCCGAGTGCGGCTCGACCCATCCAGCGACCCTGGCCGATGCGGTCAAACGCTATCGCGCCGATATCGGTATCGCCCTGGACGGCGACGCCGACCGACTGATCATCTGCGACGAAACGGGTCGTGTCGTGGACGGCGATCAGATCATGGCTTTGGTCGGTCTGGACTGGGCCAGACGCGGCCTTTTGACCGGCGGCGGCGTGGTCGCCACCGTCATGTCCAACCTGGGGCTGGAACGCAAGCTTAAGTCTGCGGGGCTGACGCTGGAGCGAACCAAGGTTGGCGACCGCTACGTGATGAAGCGGATGCGCGAAGGCGGGTTCAACATCGGCGGCGAGCAGTCGGGCCACATCATCCTGCACGACCACGCCACGACCGGTGACGGCCTAATGGCTGCGCTGCAGGTCCTCGCCGTGCTTGTCGAATCCGGTAAGCCGATGAGCGAACTGGCTCGCCAATTCGATCCGGTACCGCAAAGGTTAGAGAACGTCCGGTTCACCGCCGACAAGCCGCTGGAGAGCGACGCGGTTAAGGCCGCCATCGCCGACGCAAAGGCGGCGCTAAGCGGTACGGGGCGCGTATTGGTGCGACCTTCCGGCACCGAAAAGCTGATCCGGGTCATGGCGGAGGGCGACGACGAATCCATAGTAAACAGTGTAGTCGCCAAAGTCTCTAATGCGGTGCGATCTGCATAGAAGCGCGGTGCTGGGACTGCGGACATATTAGAAGTCGAGGTCAAGCTACGCGCCGCAAAAACACCCAAGTATCTTAAAATAGAAATCAATCGAAGGTTCAAAAGAACCTAAAAAACGTTTTGCTGCCGTCAATACTGACCACTTTTTCTCGAGGCCTGGGGACTCATGACCTCAGCTGCATTCGCTACCGAACTGTCACTGGCGGTAGCTAGTATGCCGATGATATAGCCGCCGCCATAACGTGACATGCTACCGGAAGACTGACTTGCGCGAAAACATGTATAATTTCCTTCGGATAATTGGTTCTGGCCGCGCTGGAACGAGGGCGAAGCGTCTGCTCGAGAAGGGCCGTCAATTTTCTCGAGAAAAGAAATGGTTTGAATCAGCTGAAGCTTACAGGGGGGCGTTGGACTTGGTCCCGGCGTTCGAAGAAGCTGTTTTGGGGCTTGCGGAAGCATTAAGGGCGAGTGGTCGAAGGGGGGAATCGTTCGAGGTCCTGGATCGGGCGAGAACTTCCCAACCGGCCAGCGTCCAGATCGCTATTCGGTATTCGCGAGCATTAATCGATGAAGGCAGGTTCGACGACGCAGAGCGATTGCTAAGAAAATTGGCCGACCGTCCGGGGTATTTCAATTCCCGCAAGAGGCTGCGGGCTATCCGTCTCCTCCTGGTCCGCTCGGCGACTGAGCAGAAGCGGTGGTCCGAAGCGATTGACCTGGCGAACGCTATTTTGGGGGACAACCCTAAAGATTCTAATGCGTGGATAAGGCTAGGCCACGTCCATAAAGAGCGTGGCGCCTTCGGAGACGCTGTGGCCGCTTACGAAAGCGCTATACGTCTTTCGCCAATTGACAGCGACGCTTGGCTACATCTTGGTCATGCTCATAAGAATGGATCCAACCACAATGAGGCGTTGCTAGCCTATGCCCGTGCTGCGACCCTAAGTGCCTCGGGTGGACCGGCTCATAAAGCTCTTCAAGGCCAGAGTGGGCACGACAGCCTAGAGGCTGAGACGTTACTCCGCTCCATACAGACTTCGTCAGCACTCTCAATGAAGTCACTTCAAGACGTCGCTATCGCGACCGAGGCGTCGCAATATGCAAAAAACGAGTTCGCTGCCAAGCATCTCGAGCTGAAGGAGCGTCTCCAGCGAAGAGGCTCAGCGTTTGGGCCTCTAGCTGGCCACGACGTTGTGTTTCTGCCGAATATAGACTGGAACTACCGTCACCAGCGATCACAACACTTAGCGAGGGAGCTTGGTGCGGCTGGAGCGGTTGTACTCTACGTCGCCAATGCTTTGGAAAGTGACCGCGGTCAGCTCCGGTATCGCCTTTTGGAAGAACGTTATCCAAGCGTATTCGAGGTGAAGCTATCGGCAAACAAGCGCGCGCTAGCACACGAGGGTATTGATGGGGTCGATGCGAAATCGGTGGCCAGCTCGATACGTGCGTTGGTGGAAAGCCTTGCGTTGTCAAAAGTTACCTTATTCGTTCAGCATCCCGGCTGGGCCCCGGTCGTGCAGCTTTTAGAAGAATACGCCATTGTCTACGATAGCGTGGACGATTTTCAGTCATTCCAAAATGTATCGTGCAATATCAAAAACGCAGAGAAGACGCTCTTCGAATGCGCCGACGGTGTTGTAACAGTCTCAAACTCATTGCGGTCCAAGATGTCGTCGAACATCACCTCGTGTACGATCCGCAACGGCGTGGAATATTGTCGTTTCTCAAACGAGAATCCAGAGCTACAGTCAACCTCTCAAATCAGGATTGGATACGTAGGTGCCATTTCCGATTGGTTTGATGTCGACCTAATATTGGAAGCTGCAATGCTTCGCCCGGATTGGGAGTTCTGCCTGGTCGGAGAACCCGAGGAGCAGCAGCGGCAGCGGCTATCATCGCAACAAAATGTCAAGCTCTATGGCGAGATGCACTACTCCGACATAAGCAAATTCATTGCGACTTGCTCAGTCATGATTGTTCCCTTTAAAAGAAACCCGCTTACGCTGAATGCAGATCTCGTCAAGATATACGAATACTTCGCGGTAGGGAAGCCAGTTGTTTCCACAATCCCGCCAGAAGACGTGGAATTGGCCCAACTCTTGCAAGTTGTTGAAACGCCAGTGAGCCTTGTGAAGGCCGTGGAGAGAGCAGTCGGAGAGGGCTCCACTCAAATCTCATCGCGGAAGACGTACGCTTCGTCGAACGACTGGCGCCACCGTGGCGACTTGCTTGTGGCTTTCATTAAGTCTCTCCACCCCAATATTGAGCTAGTAACCGCTAGGCACCAATCTACGCGAATGATCGAAGGACTGAAGTATCCGGTCCAAGTTCGGTGGGATGATGCGCCTAAGACTGGCTGCGCGGATTATCTACTTACTATACGTGGTGATGAATCGGCCTACCCAATCAGACCGTTGATAAGGCAGTTGCTCCAGGATAATCGCGTAGTGGCCGCTGGCAGGCTTCTTTCTGGAGAAATCCAGACTTTCGCTTCACAAACTACCTCTGCGCCAACTGAACAAATGGTTCAGTTCTTAGAACGAAGTGCTGTCTATCCTGGATAGCTGGCAGCCGATCCCCAAGGACAAACGTAGAACTTCAGATTGAAATGCGATGACAAAAATTTCTGCCAACATATCTAACGTGATGTCCGACGAACCAGAGCGGAGGCTTGCGGAGGCTCAAGTCGCCATGAAAAATGGCGATGAAGCCGCGGTTCATATGTACAAGACGTTGCTGGCAGACTACCCGGGTTTTCTGCCTGGTTGGCTATCGGCGGCGGTTGCTTTTTACAATTTGGGCTGGGATCAAGAAGCTCTATCCGTCGTTGAAAAAATCCCACTAGATCAAAATAATCCTGCTTTGGGCGACTTCGTAGATCTTATGAAGCAAAGGATTGGCGATGCGTCCGGAACGCCGATTCGCCAACAGCGGCGTGCCCCTGCGGTCAGGCACCGTAATACGCGAGACGAGGCGCAGCCGGCCGTCCATATCTATACCGTTACATTCTTCGACTTTGCAGGAAGCAAAGTTTTTCCTGGCGGCGCGGAGCGGTATATATTTGACCTTGCAGAATTGCTGAATTCGCTGGGCTTGAGAACCAAAATCTATCAAGCAGGAAATTCAGAGTGGCGTCGTTGGGTACACGGTATAGAAGTAATAGCGATTCCTTGGCTAAACTCGATATATAGTTTAAGTCGAGACTTTGCTCAAACTGAGCCTGGCGTTCTAAATATATACTCACCATTCTCGCTGGCCGTTGCTGACTTGCATGCCAAGAACGTCGGCATCTGCCACGGAATGTATTGGGATCATGAAGGAAGCACGCTCCTTAACGATGACGTGGCGCGTGACGTGTTCAGTTCTATTAAACATTTAGATAGCTGTGTGTCTGTTGACGCGACATCGATCAATGTTGTCCGAGGGACGCGGCCGGATTTGGCTGGAAAAATCAAATATATACCTAACTATGTGTCGGAGCTTTTTTTTGAAAACGATGTGACCGATGGCGATCAACTGACAGTTCTTTACCCGCGCCGACTCTATGGTCCTCGCGGCTATTGGTTGCTGGCCGAAATTGTACCGCAACTGATCGCGCGATTCAGCAATGTAAACATTCTATTCCTTGGTGATTCGGATGCCCGAGAAAGAGAGCACTGCGAAGCCCTCGTAAAACAATACCCAGGCAGGGTTTTGCATAAGGTCGCATTTCCAGAGGAGATGCACTACTACTACGCGACGTCAGATATCACGGTCGTGCCGACCACCCACAGTGAGGGAACATCCCTCAGTGCCTTAGAAGCACTTGCCTCCGGAAACGCGGTCATCTCGACGGACGTGGGCGGCCTAAGCAATATCATTATTGACGAGCTCAACGGTCTACTCATTCCGCCAAACTCAGAGCAACTGTTTGACGCAATATGCCGCTTGATCGAGGACCCTGAGTTGAGGCGCAGGCTTCGGAGAACGGGCAGGGAGTCTGCTCGCGCTTTCTCTCTAAGTAAGTGGCGGTCTTCATGGGCAAAAATAGTCAAAGCCAAGGTGCAAGTTTCTGAGGCCTTGGCTGCCGAGGTGGCAACCCATGAGCCAGCAATTAGGATAGTCCATTTGCTAGCTGGAGGTATCAGCTGGGGGTCTGGACCTGGTTTGCCTAAGCAGCGTCCACATCACCTCATGAAGGCGATCTCCGAGCTGGGGACGCCCGTAACGTTCGTTTCGGACGAAATGCGAACTAGCCCAGAAACCAGCAGCACTGGCTGCTTGGAAGTTTTAGGTCGAGATGGCTTAGTCTATGCGGACAAGGCGATTCTGTATACATACTACGCCTATCACGTGTTGTGTCTTGGCGAACCAGCAGAGCAGTGGGTTAGAGGATTATCTGGGGAAGAAGCTCAGCCATTCCGTCTTGCGCACCAGAAGCATTCAATAAAAGAGAAATTGGTATGGTTTGATCTTATTGATGATCCATCTCTACACGATAGCCCGATTTATTCGAAGGCTGTCGAGTTGTTCATTAGGTACTCGGATTTCGTATCCACATCGAGTAAGATACTCTTTGAGCGGTATAGAAGCGTTCGGTCCGATTTAATCCTAGTTGAAAATGCCTGTTGGCCAGCCCATTTTGGTGGGCCGGCGACAGATCGAGCTTTCGATCTGCCAAATATAGAAAAGGCCTACAGGCTCAATAGGCCTATCGTGGGTTATATCGGTGCCGTCGCGCCTTGGTTTGATTTTAATCTTCTTCAGAAACTGGCGCGCCGCATGCCAGATGTGGAGTTCGTGATAGCCGGACCGGTCGCGGCAGAGGTTAAGTCTGAAGTTAGAAAGTTGGAACTTTATAAAAATGTGAACTTCATCGGTAGCGTGCCGTATGAGTCCGTGCCGAGTATCCTTGCCTCCATCGATGTAGCGATACTGCCTTTCATCAAAAATAACGTCACTGATGTTACTAACCCCCTGAAGGTGTTCGAATACCTCGCTGCGGGGTTGCCGGTTGTGGGCACCGATCTCGACGAACTTCAGGCAATCAAGAAAGCCGACGGGCCCTCGTTCCTGAAAGTTGCGCAAGATGATAGTCATTTCGTAGAGCTTCTCCAGGCGGCAGTCGGGCTTCGAGGATCAAACGGTACAGAGTTTGGAGAAGGGGTTGCCGAGGCAAAAAAATATGCTCGAGGCCAGACATGGTATCACAGAGCCGCTTTCGCGATCCAATCCCTGCCCGTGCTGAACGCGGCGGCGACATCCGCCATAGCACCAAGCGAATGGACTGTTGTGGCTCACGCCGCTGATGGGGCCGAACTCCCGCTGGTTTGGACCGGTAGCTCCGGCGCTAGGGTGCAGCCTCAAGAGGACTTGTCACGCGCTACAATTGAGTTGCACGTACCAATGTTAATCGTCCGCCCCAAGGTCCATCGCATTGAGTTTTTGGTTGCGCCAGAAAGGGGCAGCGGTCGATCTCCGACGGATTTGAAGATCGAGCTTTGCGGCGATATTATTTGGCAAGGGAAAATAAGCGCTGATGCATCAGTACTTATCACAACTACTCTGCCAGCCGGCCTTTCGTACCTGTCGATAGTTATGACCGATGCGACCTCGACAGAATTCAGACGTCAGTTAGGGTTCGAAATCGATAATCTGGCAGTGACTGAGTGTCCACCAGGTGTCGCAGAAATCTGCACCGTACGGCAAGCCGATGGTGTGTTCAAATGTGGGAGAAAGTAAGCGTGCGCAAGAAGATTTGCTGCGTGATCGGAACACGCCCTGAGGCGATAAAGATGGCTCCGGTCATTTGGGCGCTAAAAGAAGAAGAATGGGCTGAAGTGCAAGTATGGGTTACAGCGCAGCATCGCGATATGCTTGATCCGCTGATCGAGTATCTAGGCCTTCCTGTAGACCGCGATTTCGATGTGATGAGGCCTAATCAGACCCTTTTTGGTCTGAACGCTTCGATTCTGGACGCGATGGGGACGGCCCTTTCTGAATGGTGTCCAGACTTGGTGATCGTCCAAGGTGACACAACAACAGTTATGGCTGCAGCCACAGCTGCATTCTATCTCAGAATTCCAGTCGCTCACGTCGAGGCCGGCTTGCGGACGGGAGATATCAGAGAGCCATTTCCTGAAGAGTTTAATCGATGTGTCGTAGGCAAAGTTGCTGAATTCCATTTTGCGCCAACGCCTCGTGCTGCGAGGGCTTTGCTGAGTGAAGGCGTAAGCGAAAGCAGTGTCTGGATCACGGGAAATACAGTGATCGACACTCTTCATTGGACGGCTAGGCGTGTGTCGGCACATGATGTCACGGTAGGGCAACAACTGCTCGTCACATTGCATAGACGGGAGAATTTCGGTCTGCCGCTAGAGAAAATTTTCGATGCGGTTGAGAGGCTTCTCAGTGAGATGCCGGATCTCAGAGTAGTCTATCCCGTCCATCCTAACCCGAACGTATCACTGGCTGCTAAGAAGCGTTTCGCAGGAAATGAACGGGTAAGTTTGCTGGAACCCCTGCCTTATCCCGATATGGTCCGAGCGATGATCGATGCCACGGTGATATTGACGGACTCAGGAGGAGTCCAAGAAGAAGCGCCGGGTCTTGGGAAGCCAGTTTTTGTGGCTCGCACGGCTACGGAAAGGCCAGAGGCTGTAGAAGCCGGTTGTGCTGTCCTTGTAGGCGCGGACAGTGAGCTTATCTATCAGTCACTGCGGAACGTCCTTACGAGTTCTGACGCCTACGACGCCATGATCAAGGCCGGCTCACCGTACGGAGATGGAAAAGCGGCCGAAAAAATCATAGCCGTGCTGCGAGAAAATTTCGCTGAGGATTGATGCGTTAGTATCGAGGCAACAGTGGCCGTAACTAATTCCAAGCAGGTGCGCATAGACTTCTTATGCGCACCTTTTTCTCTACAAAACCGCTAAATGGCACGTATGCATTTTAGTTGTATTAGCGAAGTAAAAGCGGAACTAGCAACCGAACCTGTAGATCAAATCCTCCGGCAAGTTTGGATGACGTGCTCGTAGACCTCTTTAAGTGATGATTGAATTCGGACTGGTTCAAAACGTGCCGCTCTTTCAGTACCTCTCGATGCCATTGAGAGAACAGTCTCATCATTTTCTAAAGCTAAGATGCCCTCTTTGATTGATCGCACACTAAAGGGGTCTACTAGCAAGGCTGATTGACCAGCAATCTCTCGAGGTGCGCCAAAGTTTGTAGTCAATACAGCGGTACCGAGCGCCATGGACTCAATAATAGGAAGGCCGAAACCTTCGTATAGTGACGGGAAAAGCGTCGCGCGAGCACCCGTAATAAGGGTCGCTAGAGTTGCGTGGGGCAAATAATCTAGATAAACGATCCGGTTGCTTAGTGGATTTTCAGTGGATCTAATTTCGTTGAGCAAGCTGACCTCGTTATCCTGAAGCCATCCCTTGCCGCCAACTATAACAAGTTTTTTTTGCGTAAGTGACTGAGAGTACGCCTCCACGATGCGGCCCAGATTTTTTTTGGGCTCAATGTTTCCATAATGAAGATAATACTGCTTCCACTCCAGACCGAAGGTGTCCCTAAGAACGATAGCCAATATAGAGCTATCTAAACCTGAAACGCTACTGGCGACATCAACTGACTGATACACGTTCGTGACTTTTGATGGTGGGATTCCCAGATGTGATATGACATCCAACCGTGTAGTCTCAGATACGGTGACGACGTGATCTGCCTTGGTTGCCGACATGTGGAATAAGTCGAAGAATGTGCGCTTGTCGTCAGATGTGCTGTGAGGGAGCCGGAGTGGTATTAAATCGTGTATGGTGCAGATGTTCAAAGAGCCTGGTGCGTAGAGCGGCAGCGGAGTAGTCCAATGACAGACGTCAGGCGCCGGAGCGCCGCGAAACTTTACTTTGGAAAACCTGCCATACTTTTGAAAAGCACGGTGCGACGTTCGAAAAAGTTCCCTGCTCGCCCAAAATGATGAATTTGGGGGTTGGGCGGCACCGTCTTCGGGCCATAGCACATTCCCAGACCGTGGAATGTAGTGTGCGATTTTGCCCGCAGGGGCCGTCAAAGCTTCGACGTAACGCTCGACGGGGTTGAGAGCGCGACCTGCTTTTGAACCATCCACCAGAACTGCTTCCTTTACGATATCAGGCCCACTGACGCGGCCTTTGGGCCCGTACAGAACTTGGGTCTGATGTCCTATCGCGTGGAGGTCAGTCAGTAGATTGCGACCGTAAGTGGCTATCCCCGAACCCTGTTGGAGGGCTAAATTAAAGCCATCGATGCAAACTGTAGCCATGAGAACACGTTCACCAATCTTCACTGCCCGCTGAGCCGAAACTATCGCGGCCTTTTAGCGTGCGGTCAGCTTAGCAACAGTTGCGATGCTACCCAACGTCCCTTCCCGCGTGACACCGCCCCCATCCCCCGCTATCTCGCGCGCGTGATGAACGAAACAGAACGCCAGTCCGAGGAACGCAGCTGGGAGACGGCGAAGACGCTCGCCGAGGCCTTGCCGTATATTCAGGTGTATGACCGCGAGACCGTGGTCATCAAATACGGCGGTCACGCCATGGGCGAGAGCGCTGTGGCGCGTCAGTTTGCGGCCGATGTGGTGCTGCTGAAGCTGATGGGCGTGAACCCGGTGGTGGTGCATGGCGGCGGGCCGCAGATCAGCGCCATGCTGGACAAGGCGGGGGTGAAGTCCAGCTTCGTCGACGGGCTGCGGGTCACCGATCCGGCGACGATGGAAGTCGCCGAAATGGTGCTGTCGGGCGCGGTCAACAAAGAGATCGCGCACTGGATCACCATGGCCGGCAAGGAGGCGGACGTGCGTGGCGTCGGCCTGTCGGGCAAGGACGCCGGTTTGCTGACCGTCGAGAAAACGCGCCGGACGAAGCGCGATCCAGACAGCATGATTGAGCACGAGGTCGACCTGGGCTATGTCGGCGAGCCGACGAAGGTGGATCCCAAACTGATCGCGGGCTTGATCGCGTCGGAGACCGAAGACTGGGTGCCGGTCATCGCCCCGATCGGCGTGGCCGAAGACGGCCAAACCTACAACGTCAACGCCGACACGGTGGCGGGCGCGGTCGCGGGGTCGCTGAACGCCAAGCGGATGCTGCTGCTGACCGACGTACCGGGAGTCAAGGGCGCGGACGGCGACATCATCCGTCAGATGACGCTGGACGAGGCGCAAAACCTGATCGACACCGGCGTGGCCACCGGCGGCATGATCCCCAAGCTGGAGACCGCGATGGCCGCCGTTCGCGCGGGCGTCGAGGCGGTGGTCATTCTGGACGGGCGTCGGCCGCACGCCATGCTGGTCGAGTTGTTCACAGAGTTCGGCGCCGGCACCCTGGTGAAGGCGTCTTGATCGACCTGTCGCATGTGCGCGCCTGGGTGTTCGACATGGACGACACCCTGTATCCGCGCGAGCAGGGTCTGATGCGGCTGGTCCAGGCGCGCATCAACGCCTTCGTGGTCGAAGCCGTGGGACTGGAGCCCGAGGCCGCCGCCGCGATGCAGCGCCAGTTTCTGGACGAGCACGGCACGACCCTGGCCGGACTGATGGCCAACTACGCGGTCGATACCGAACGGTTCCTGCGCGAGGTGCACGACGTGCCGCTGGACGGGGTCGAGCCCAATCCGCGTCTGGCCGAGCGGCTGAAGGCTCTGCCCGGTCGTTGCTATGTCTTCACCAATGGCGCGCGCGACTACGCCCATCGTGTCCTTGAGCGGATCGGCGTCGCCGACTGTTTCGAAGGCGTCTTCGCGATCGAGGATGGGGATCTGACGCCCAAGCCCAATCCCGCGACCTTCCGGCGGATGCTGGAGCAGTTCGGCATCGATCCGCACCAATCCGCCTTCTTCGAGGACACGCCCAAGAACCTGGAACCGGCCAAGGCCCTGGGCATGGCGACGGTTCTGATCGGCGATGGTCACGGCAAGCCGATCGGGCCGCACATCGACCATGTGGCCCCGGACCTTTTCGACTTCCTCTCCGACCTGACCTTCAAGGACGCCGCATGACCGATCTGTCGCATCTCGAATCCGTCGTCGAGGCCGCCTGGGAACAGCGCGCCGAGGTGTCCGCCACCACGCATGGCGAGGTGCGCGACGCCGTCGAAACCGCCCTGGCCCTGCTGGATTCCGGGCAGGCGCGCGTCGCCTCGCGCGGCGCGGATGGCGTCTGGACCACGCATCAGTGGCTGAAGAAGGCGGTACTGCTGTCCTTCCGCCTGAACGACAACCAGATCATGCGGGCGGGCGCGCCATCCGTCATGCCGCTGTCGGTGGATCATCCCGTCGCCGTCGGTCCTTTCTGGGACAAGGTGCCCAATAAGTTCGGCGACTGGACCGCATCGAATTATCAGTCGGCCGGCTTCCGTTCGGTGCCCGGCGCCATCGTCCGTCACGGCGCGCATATCGCTAAGAACGTGGTGCTGATGCCGTCGTTCGTGAACATCGGCGCCTTCGTCGACGAGGGCTCGATGGTGGATGCCTGGGCCACCGTCGGCTCCTGCGCCCAGATCGGCAAGAACGTGCACCTGTCGGGCGGCGCGGGCATCGGCGGCGTGCTGGAGCCGCTGCAGGCCAATCCGACCATCATCGAGGACGGCTGCTTCATCGGCGCCCGCGCCGAGGTCGCCGAGGGCGTGATCGTGCGCGAGGGCGCGGTCCTGGCCATGGGCGTCTATCTGTCGGGCTCGACCAAGATCGTGGACCGGGCGACCGGCGAAGTGTTCCGGGGCGAGGTGCCGGCCTATTCGGTGGTCGTGCCGGGGTCGCTGCCGGATCCTAACGGCGGGCCGTCACTGTATTGCGCCGTCATCGTCAAGCGTGTGGACGCGCAGACGCGGGCCAAGACCGGCGTCAACGAATTGCTGCGCGACTAATCAGGCAGCGGCGCGGACAGGCTGCGTCGCAGGCGTGTCGAACGTCGCGTGAAGCGTGAAGGTCGATCCCTGGCCGGGGGTCGACGTCACCGTGACCTCGCCGCCCATCAGGGCGGCCAGGCGCTGACAAATGCTGAGGCCCAGACCGGTGCCGCCGAACTTGCGGGTGGAGGACCCGTCCACCTGAGAGAAGGGCTGGAACAGGCGCGTCAGATCGTCGGCGGCGATACCGATGCCGGAATCGACCACACCAAGTCGCAAGGTCGTGCGGCCGTCGCTTGCCGGCTCGCTGTCGATAATCAGGCGAACCTCGCCCTGGGGCGTGAACTTGATGGCGTTGGCCAGCAGGTTGTGCGTGACCTGGGCCAGGCGCAGCGGGTCCATTCTGAGAAGCGGCGGCAGCGGGCCCCGGATGTCGGTCGTGAAGCTCAGGCCGCGCGCTTCGGCCTGGGCCTTGAACGGGCCCGTCAGCCGGGCGGCGAGGGTCTCGGCTTCGACATCGACGAAGTCCAGTTCCATCTTGCCGGACTCAATCTTGGTGATGTCGAGGATGTCGTTCAGCAGCACCATAAGCCCTTCGCCGGAGTCGCGGATGACCCCGACGAATTCTTTCTGGCGGTCGCTGAGCTCGGACATCTGCAACAGCTGCGCGGCCCCCAGAACCCCATTCATCGGCGTGCGAAGCTCGTGTGAAATAACGCCCAGGAAGTTGGATTTGGCGGCGCTGGCGGCGTTGGCCGTGTCACGGGCGGTTTCCAACTCGGCGATCAGTTCGGCCTGGCGGCGGTTGACGGCTTCCAGATCGCTGTCCTTCATCTGGGTGATGGCCACCTTGATCAACAAGGCCATCGCCAGAACCGGAATCATGCTGAGCACCACCCAAAAGCCTGGCGTGCCCCACAGTTTCGCGAACAGCAGCACCACGACAACCGAATAGGGCGCCGACACGATCAGGGCCTCACGGGGCGCGGCGCGCATCTGGGTGAAGACCAGCACATAGCCGGCCATGAGAAGGGCGACGCCCAGCGGCACGCCATAGGCGCCGCCGTAGATGAATGCGAGCAGCGGCGCCGCTGACCAGGCGATGCAGGAAATGGTGGCGGCCATCAGCTTGATCCGGCTGTGAAGCCCCTGATCCCGCAATACCAGCACACGTTCGGCGAACGTCCGAAGCAGACCTGACGCGGTCGCGGCTGCAAACCACAACACTGCGGTCGCCCAATCGGTGACGGTAAACAAGGCGACCGCCCAACTGGCGATGATCAGATACCGCATATGACCGTTGGCGATCAGATGCTGCAACAATGAGCGATCTTGGCCTGGCGTGTGGTTCGTCATCGTCGGATCTCGGGGTTCGATGACGTATCGTCGCCCAAATCCGACTAAGAGACTATGAACGCTAAGCTTTATGCGTGAAGTGTCCGGCGTCGGACATAGCGAGGAATGAGCGGAAAGGCGGGAAGCGGTCATCAGCCGCCTCCCATCTCTGTATCAAGCGGCCGTCTTCATGGCGTCCGCATTGACAGCTGCGTCGGCGATGCCGGTCAGGTCTTCGTCCGTCTGGGCTTCCTCCTGAAGCGTCTCGTCCAGAAGGGCGGCGGAGTCCTTCAAACCCAGCACCAGCGCCCAGCGTTTCAGCGTGCCGTAGCGGGTGATCTCATAGTGTTCGACCGCTTGGGCGGCGGCCAGCAGGCCGGCGTCCAAAGCTGCAGTGTCCTTATATTCTTCCATGATCTCGTCGCCTTCGGCCAGGATGCCCTCAATGGCGTCGCAGGTCTTGCCACGCGCGGGCTTGCCGATCAGCTCGAAGACCTGTTGCAGGCGTTCAATCTGGCCTTCGGTCTGACCCTTATGCTTCTCGAAGGCGGCCTTCAGCTCTGGCGACTGAGCCGCACGGGCCATCTTGGGCAGGGATTTCAGGATTTTGCGCTCAGCGTAATAGATGTCTTTGAGCGTGTCGTGGAACAGGGTGTCCAGGGTCTTGTCGGCCATGGTGAGGTCTCGCATCTGTGATGGAGCGCAGACGCGCGCCCCATCACAAGCGATCCATCCCCTTAGTGTTCCTATGCGCGAATTCGCGCGCGCGGCGGATCAGCCCGCGCGCTTCAGATCCGGCGGGGTCGCTTCGTCGGTCAAGATGCGGATGGCCTCCTCGACCGTGACCAAGGTCTGGGCTTGGGAGCCGAGGCGGCGGATGGCGACCATGCCGTCTTCGGCTTCCTTCCTGCCAACCACGGCGATGACCGGGACCTTGCCGACCGAGTGTTCACGCACCTTGTAGCCGACCTTTTCGTTGCGCAGATCGATCTCGGTGCGCAGGCCGGCGGCCTTGAACTTGGCCATCACGTCGCGGGCGTAATCGTCGGCGTCCGAGGTGATGGTGGCCACCACAGCCTGGGTTGGGGCCAGCCACAGCGGGAAGGCGCCGGCGTAGTTCTCGATCATGATGCCGATGAAGCGCTCGAACGAACCCAGGATCGCCCGATGCAGCATGACCGGGCGGTGCTTCTGGCCGTCCTCGGCGATGTAGGTGGCGTTCAGACGTTCGGGCAGGACGTAGTCCAGCTGGATCGTGCCGCAGGTCCATTCGCGGCCGATGGCGTCCTTGACGATGAAGTCCAGCTTGGGCGCATAGAAGGCGCCGTCGCCTTCGGTGACGACCGGCTCGGTGCCGGCGGCGCGGGCGGCCTCGGCCATCAGGGTCTCGGCCTTGTCCCAGAACTCGTCGGTGCCGGCGCGGTTCTCCGGCCGCGTGCCCAGGCTGATGTAGGCGGTCTCCATGCCCAGGTCGGCGTGGACGCTGCGGGCCAGTTTGATGAACTCGGCCGTCTCCTCGACGATCTGGTCCTCGCGGCAGAAGATGTGGGCGTCGTCCTGGGTGAAGCCGCGCACCCGCATCAGGCCGTGCAGCGAGCCCGACGGCTCGTAGCGGTGGCAGGCGCCGAACTCGGCCATGCGCAGCGGCAGTTCGCGATAGGACCGCTGGCCCTGGTCGAAGATCTGCACGTGGCCGGGACAGTTCATCGGCTTGAGGGACAACTCCTCGCCCTCGACCGTCTCGCAGACGAACATGTTCGGACGGTACTTGTCCCAGTGACCGCTCTGCTCCCAGAATTTGCGGTCCAGCACCTGGGGCGTCTTGACCTCGACATAGCCGGCGGCGTCCAGGCGGCGGCGCATATAGGCCTCCAGCACGCGCCACAGGACCCAGCCCTTCGGGTGCCAGAAGACCATGCCCCGGCCCTCTTCCTGCATATGGAAGAGCTCCATCGCCTTGCCGACCTTGCGGTGGTCGCGCTTCTCGGCCTCTTCCAGACGCTGCAGATGGGCGTCCAGGTCTTCCTTAGTGGCCCAAGCGGTGCCGTAGATGCGTTGCAGCTGCTCGCGCTTGGAATCGCCCCGCCAATAGGCGCCGGCCAGCTTCGTCAGTTTGAACGCCTTGCCGACGTGGCGCGTGGAGGGGAAGTGCGGGCCCCGGCACAGGTCGATCCAGTCGCCCTGTTTGTACAGAGTGATGGTTTCGGTCCCGGGCAGGTCGCGGATCAGCTCGGCCTTGAACTTCTCGCCGCGCGCCTCGAAGAATTGGATGGCCTCGTCCCGTTCCCAGACCTCGCGCTCAAACTTGGCGTCGCGATCCACGATCCGGCCCATCTCCTTCTCGATGGCGGCGAAGTCGTCGGTCGAGAAGGGCTCTTCGCGGTAGAAGTCGTAGTAGAAACCGTCCTCGATCGCCGGGCCGATCGTGACCTGGGTGCCGGGGAACAGGGTCTGGACCGCCTCGGCCAGGACGTGGGCCGTGTCATGGCGGATCGTATAGAGGGCGGCGGGGTCGTCGCGCATGATCAGGCGGAAGTCGCCGCCCGTCTCCAGCAACCGGCCCATGTCGCGCTGCTCGCCGTTCAGTTCGGCCAGCACGGCCTTCTTGGCCAGCGAAGGCGAGATCGAGGTCGCGACGTCGCGCGCCGTCGAACCGGCCGGGTATTGGCGCACCGCGCCGTCGGGGAATTTCAGGTCGATCATGTGTCAGTCTTTAACTGGCGGGACCGGGTCGTATCCCGATCCCCCGAAGGGATGGCATTTACAGAGCCTGCGCACGGTGAGCCATCCCCCCTTTACCGGGCCGTGCTGGATCAGGGCGTCGCGCCCGTAATCCGAACAGGTCGGCAGGAACCGGCACTGCTGGCCGATCAGGGGAGACAGCGTCAGCTTGTAGCCCCGATGGGCCGCGCGCACGCCGCGTTCATAGAGAGACATATGTCCCTTCGCCGGGGGCTGATGGGGTTCGCCGCGCTTATCCCCTGTCATCGCAGGGGGATCAACCGGTCGTGCCTGTCAGGCCGCGCCGGCGAGACGCGTTCGGGCGGCGAGGGCATTGTTCACCGCCTCCAGCGTCGCCTCCAGCGAGACCAGGGTCGAGGCGTGGCGGGCGGGGTAGTCGGCGACTTGTTTCAGCAGGCGCAGATCCTCAAACCGGCCGACGGGGCCGTCGCCCCCGGATTTCAGCATGGCGTTCATGGCGTCGCGGGCGTCCTTGAGATCATCGACCGACGCCCCGATCGCCGATTGACCCAGCACCCCGGCGGCGGCCTGGCCGAGGGCGCAGGCCTTCACGTCCTGGGCGAAGTCGGCGATGCGGCCTGCGTCGTCCAGCGTCACATCGACCGTTGCGCGCGACCCGCACAGTTTGGCTACCCGCTCGCCAGTGCCCTGCGGCGTGGGCAGACGGCCTGCATGCGGCAGGTTCGCCGCCAGCGACAGGATGCGCGCGCTGTAGAGGTCGTCGATCATGGGATGAAGATAGGATGTTCGAATGCCGCGCGAAACCTCTCCCTCCCCGTCCGGGGAGGGTGGTCGAGCAGAGCGAGGTCGGGTGGGGAGGGCACAGCGACGTCCCACAGGACTGTCCTGTATCACGCACGTGCGTCCCTGCCGGGCCGCCCCCACCCCGTCGCTGCGCGACGACCCTCCCCGGAGCGGGGAGGGAGAATTGCGATGCTAGACCTTCAATGAGAGCGACCCGTCCGGCCCGATCTCCAGCCTGACGTCGTCGTAGTCCGCCAGAGTGGGATGATCCGTCTCCAGCGGATTGGTCCAGGCGGCGGTGACGACCAGCACATCGGCGCCGGCCGCTTCGCCCGCCTGGATGCCGGCCTCGGCGTCCTCGAACACCAGGCAGTCGGCGATATCGAAGCCCAGGGTCGCGGCGGCCTTCAGATAGCCGGCAGGATCTGGCTTGCCGCGTTCGACGTCCTCGGCGGTGACCATGACGGCTGGCGGAGTGACGCCTGCGGCCTCAAGACGGGCGCGCGCCAAGGGGATCGAGGCGGAGGTGACCACGGCCCAGCGGTCGGGCGGCAGGCGTCTGATGAAGTCGACGGCGCCGGGGATGGGGGCGACGCCGTCCACGTCCTCGATCTCGCCGCGTTCGACCCAGGCGACCTCGGCGTCCAGGTTGATATCGGGCAGGTTCTGGCGACGAATGGTGTCGATGGCGCGCACGCCGTGGATGGTGGGAACGAAGGCGGCGACATCCAGCCCGTGGCGCTCGGCCCAGCGGGTCCATACGCGCTCGGCGGCCAGGGTCGAGGTGATCAGGGTGCCGTCCATGTCGAACAGGAAGGCCTGATAGGCGCGAGACGCGGGTGGGGCGGTCATGGCCTCATCCACCATGCGGGCGGTCAGACCGCAACGGGCGGATCAGCCGCCTTGCAGCGAATTCCAGGTGCGGGCGGTGTCGGTCGCGGGCGAAGGACTCGCCGCGCCGCCGCCGGACGTCGCCGCGCCGCCTGTGCTGCGCGAACGCAGCCATTGCAGGTTCTGCTCGGCCTGCTCGGGCGGCAGTTCGCGGCGCAGGATCTGTTCGGCCTCGCCCATCTTGCCCTGAAGGCCCAGCACCATGGCCAGGTTCTGGCGCACCTTGGCCGAGGCGGTCGGCTGGGCCACAGCGCGGCGCAGCAGGGTCTCGGCGCCCGGCGCATCGCCATGCGTCAGGGCGGCGGTGGCCGCGTTGGTCAGGACGTCGGGGTTGTCGGGCGACAGGGCCAGAGCCTGGTTCCAGGCGGCGCGGGCGTCGTCGGTGCGACGCACCTGCTCATAGGCCACGCCCAGCAGGGAGTAGGGGCGCCAATCGCGCGGCGCCAGGTCGCGCGCCTGCTCCAGCGGTGCGACGCCGTAAAAGGCCTGGCCGCGCGCGATGTGGGCGCGACCCAGCTCCAGCAGGGCGTCAAGATTGTTCGGCTGGATCGTCAGGGTCGCCTGCGCGGCCTCGGCCGCCTGATCGTAGCGGCCCAGCTCTCGCAGGGCCTGGGCCAGTTTCACGCCCGCCACGGCGTCGGTCGGATCGGCCTGCTGCTCCGAGGCCCAGAAGACCGAGCGCGACAGGGCGTCCATCCGGTCGTAGGTGGCCCGCACCGCAGCGGACGATGGCGCGCGAGCCTGGGCCGTGGTCGCCGCCGTCGGATCGGCCGCCAGCGTCGGCGTGCCGGACAGGGCGATCAGGGCGACGGTTGCGAGAAGGGCGGGCATGCGCGACATGGGTCAGGTCCAGACGGTCCTAGAGGTCTCGCCCCTAGAATCGCTGGTTCGCGTCAACCGATGGTTAACTTCGTTTCGAGGGCCTCATGTCCGTCTCGCATCCTCTGCTGGTTTCCGCCCAAGACGGCGACGGCGCCATCCCGATCCGCTTCGTTCAGGCGGGCGGCGTGCTGGACGATGCGACTCGCCGCTGGGGCGATCTGCATGGGTTCGAAGGCAAGCCGGGCCAGCTGTTGGTCGTGCCGGACGCCGACGGCGAGATCGGCCAGGTGGTTATCGGCGCGGGTGCGACCTTCGACCCCATGAGCGTGCGGGGACTGTCGGCGCGACTGCCGGGCGGTCTGTATCGGCTTGAGGTCGCCGCGCAGGACGCGGAACTGGCGACTCTGGCCTTCCTGCTGGGGGCCTATGTCTTCGACCGCTACAAGGCCCGGCCGGACCGGACGTCCGTGCGGCTGGTCGCGCCAGACGGTGTGGATGTCGCAGAAATCTCGCGCATCGCCGCCGCCTGCGCCCTAGCCCGCGAAATGGTCGATACGCCCGCCGCCGACATGGGGCCTTTGCAGATCGAGACCATCGCCCGCGAGATTGCAGAGAGCGCGGGCGCCGAGATCACCGTCACGACCGGCGACGCCCTGCTGGAAGACAACTATCCGGCCGTCCACGCCGTGGGGCGCGCCGCCGCTCCACACCGGGCGCCGCGCCTGATCGAGATCGGCTGGAAGCTGGACCGGACCGACCTGCCGCTGGTCGCCCTGGTCGGCAAGGGGGTGGTGTTCGACACCGGCGGTCTGGACCTGAAGCCCGCCGCCGGCATGCGCAACATGAAGAAGGATATGGGCGGCTCGGCCCATGCGCTGGCCTTGGGACGTCTGGTGATGCAGGCCGACCTGCCGGTGCGGTTGGTGGTCATCGTCGCGGCCGTCGAGAACGCCGTGTCGGCCGACGCCTTCCGGCCCGGCGACATCCTGAACAGTCGCAAGGGTCTGACCATCGAGATCGGCAATACCGACGCCGAAGGCCGGCTGATCCTGGCCGACGCTCTGACACGGGCGGGCGAGCACCAACCCGATCTGACGCTGGACTTCGCCACCCTGACCGGCGCCGCGCGGATCGCCCTGGGTCCGGAGCTGCCGCCTCTTTACACAGACGACGAAGCCTTGGCCGCCGGGCTGCTTGCTGCGGCGGGTCAGGTGCGCGATCCCCTGTGGCGGATGCCGCTGTGGCCCGGCTATCGCGGCGCCCTGGACGCCGAGATCGCCGATCTCCGGAACGACCCGGCCGGCTGGGCCCAGGCCGGATCGGTGACGGCCGCCCTGTTCCTGCAAAAGTTCGCTCCGACCACGGGGGCTTGGGCGCATATGGATATCTTCGCCTGGAACCCCCGCGCCCGCCCCGGCTATCCGGAAGGCGGCGAGGCTCAGGCGCTAAGAGCCTGCTTCCAATATCTCAGAACGCGGTTTTGTTGATTTTCTTTCGCAAAAGCGTCTCGCGTTAACGGCCCCTAAGCCATCGGGGGATAAGGCTGTGGGTTCAGCAATGCGAGTTCACGTTGACCGACGTCCTCGACCTTCTTCCGCCCGGCGACCGCCTCGTTCGCCCTGACCTCGCCGAACAGGCGCTGGAAGGGCTGGTGCGCGCGGACGCCTATCGGGCGACCGAGGCCATGCATTGTCGGGTCGCCGTGGCGGACATCCTGTCGGACGCCGACGGTCGCATCGACCAGCTGCTGCACGGCGAGATTTTCGACGTTCTGGATCGGGCGAACGGCCGGGTCTGGGGCCGGGCGCGGCGCGACGGCGTCGTCGGCTGGGTCGTGCTGGACAGTCTGTCGGCCGGCGCGCCGTTGGCGACGCACTGGATCGCCGCCGTGGATGCCGCCCTGCCGCTGAACGCTCTGGTGGTCGAGGCGGCGGATGTGGCCGAGGCCGACCTGAGGCCGATCGGCGCATTCGAGGCGGATCTGGTCGCGGTGGCCGAGCGGTTGCTCGGGCGGCCGCATGAACTTGGCGCGCGGTCTTCGATCTCCACCGACTGTTCCGGCCTGATACAGCAGGCCCTGCTGGCATGCGGCCTGCCCGGTCCCCGCCGGTCGGACGCGCAGGCCCAAATGGGTCGAGCGGCGTCTTTATCGGACCTCCAGCGCGGCGACATCGTCGTCTGGCTGGCGCCGAACGACGATCAGGACTGGACCGGCCATTCGGCGCTGATGCTGGATGGCGAACGCATCATTCACGCGACGGGCGGCAAGGGCGTCGTGATCGAGACCCTGGCCGAGGTCGAGGCGCGTCTGGTCGCCGAGGGTTTCGCGACCGCCGTCTTCCGTCGGCTCTAGTCCCGCAAGGTCCTCATCGCGCCCAGCCGGGCGAAAGCCAGCGTCAGCGCCTTGCGGCGGGCGGGCGCCAAGCCGATCACCGGCGCGTCTCGCACGACCGCCCCGCCGAAACCGTCTGCAACGATCAGGCCCGGTTCGTCGGGCAGGATGTCCTGCGGAAACTCGGGCGCGACGGCGAAGAAGAAGGCGTCGCAGAACGGTCCGTACTCGTGCCATTTGCGATCGACGCGATAGTCCTCGACGCCCGACTTGACCTCGCAGATGACGATGTCGCCCTTGCGCCCGATGGCCATGACATCGGCGCGGCGGCCGTTGGGCAGGCAGACTTCCAGAAGCGGCGCATAGCCCATGTCCATCATCAGCCGCGCCGCGCCGCGCGTGACCGAAAGGGTGGTCTCGGGACGGCTGAAGACGAGTTCGAGATGGGCGACGGCGGACATGCCGACAGCTTATGTTCCGCCTACGTTCCTATCGCAAGCGGGGCCTTAGACGCCGGTGTGGACCAGGCGGCTGGTGCTGAAGCCCAGCGCGCGGACGCGGCTCAGAATGCGGTCGCGCTCAGCCTGCGTCGCATTCTGGTTGCGGTGCCAGATCCACCAGTTCGACTTGTCCGGCAGACCCATGATGGCCCAGCTGTAGTCCGGGGCATGGTCGTAGACCCAGTAGTTCTGGCCCGCCAGACCGCCGAAGCTGAGCAGGCCGGTCAGACTGAACCGGAACTTCGCATTGGTCGTGGTGTCGGTGACGCGGGCGTTGGCGCGCAGCGTCTCGACCTTGCCGTCGGCGCGCCGGACGCAGGTGACGGTGATGGCGTAGCGGTCGGCGGCGCCCTGCGGCGTGAAGTCGATCTGCGCCCGGCTGCAGTCCTTCTGGACGTTGTTATGATTGCGCTCGATCTCGAACCACCGGCCGTCGAAGCGGTTCAGATCGACGTTCGACGCCTGGGCGAAGGCCAATGACGGCAGGGCGGCGACGGCGGCGACCGCGACGATCAGGCTGGCGCGAAACATGGGCGTATCCTCGTTCGGTTTGGAAGGGATACGACGCGCCGACGCGTTCGGTTGTGGTCAGCCCTTCAGGCGCGTCCGATTGATCGTCCATTCGTCGCGTGTCTGGCCCCACACATCGATGGCGATGTCCTGGAGCGGTTCGGGCAGGGCGCCCGGCCCGCGATTGCGCGATCCCAGCCGTGTCGCGACCGCCGCCGAGGGCAGGTTCTCGGGCGCGATGCAGTGGATCACGTCGTCCCAGCCCAGCACGTCGAAGGCGTAGTCCATGGTGGCTGCGGCCGCTTCGACCGCATAGCCCTTGCCGGTGGCGTCGCGATGCAGGCTCCAGCCCACCTCGCGGCCGGGCCAGCCATAAGGGTGCAGCGGCCCGATGCGGCCGATCCACTGGCCGGTCTCTTTTTCCAGGATGGAGAACATGCCCTCTCCCGTCAGGGCCCACATGCCCGCTACGGTGCAGATCAGGCGCCAGACCTGGGGTGCGGGCTGGACCCCGCCGATGAAGCGGGCGGTCTCGGGATCGGCCATGAACTCAGCCCAGCGCGGAAAGTCCTCAACCGCCGGCGGACGTAGGATCAGCCGTTCGGTCTCCAGCGTCGGCCCCAGAGCGACATGGGGCGGCAGGGCGTAGGCGGCAGTGCTCACAGCAGATACTCCCGCTCCAGTTCGTAATGGCTGCCGCTGTCGGTCAGGACGCTGGAATACAGGCCGAAGCGATCGATGCGGATCGGCGGCGAATGCAGCAGATTGTGCCCCGACACCCAGGCGCCGAGCCGGTCGGGATTGGTCTGGGTCTTCAGATAGGCCAGGGTCACATGCGGCTTGTAAGTGCGCGCCTCCATGCCGATCCCGGCGCGTTCTCCGGCAGCCTTGCAGCGCCCGGCGAGAACCGACAGGCGTTCATTGGGCGTTTCGACCCCGGCCCACAGCGTATGGCTGCGGTGGTCGTCGCCAAAACAGCCGACGCCCTTCAGCGCGATTTCGAACGGACCGCCCGTCACGCGCGTCAGCTCCGACGCCAGGTCGTCGGCGCGGCGTTCGTCGGTCTCGCCATAGAAGGCGAGCGTGACGTGCAGGGCGTCCAACGGTCGCCACCGTGCGCCCGGCAGGCCGGATTGCCGTCGTTTCAGCGTCTCTGCGACGTCGGGCGGCAGGGTCAGGGCTGTGAACAGACGAAGCATGCGACCGAAAGTAGCGGCCGGAACACAAGCCTCCAAGTCCGGTTTTCCTTGCAGCGCGGGCCTCGGCTCACGATATTCAAAGCCTGTGACCGGAGAAGCCTCTCCGGCCAATCGGAGAAAGTTCGTCGCCATGAGCGATTTCAACAACGGTTACGCCCGTCCTCTGCCGCAGACGGCCGACATGTCGGTCGACGCCGGCCTGCGCAGCTTCATGCTGGGCGTCTACAACAAGCTGGCCCTGGGCCTCGTGGTCGCCGGCGCCCTGGCCTATGTCACCGGCAATGTGCCCGCGGTGCAGCAGCTGCTGTTCGTCCAGACGGCGGACGGCCGGATCGGCCTGACGATCCTGGGCATCATCGTCCAGTTTTCGCCGCTGGTGATGCTGTTCGGCTCGATGTTCTTCATGAAGAACCCGACGGCCAAGGGCGTGAACATGCTCTACTGGGCCGTGGTCGCCACGATCGGCGCGGGTCTGGGCATCCTGTTCCTGCGCTATACGGGCGGTTCGCTGGCCACCACCTTCCTGGTGACGGCGGCGGCCTTCGGCGGTCTGAGCCTCGTGGGCTACACGACCAAGAAGGACCTGACCGGCATGGGCACCTTCCTGATCATGGGCGTGATCGGCCTGATCATCGCCTCGATCGTGAACATGTTCCTGCAGTCTGGGACCTTCTATCTGATCATCTCCGGCCTGGGCGTGCTGATCTTCTCGGGTCTGATCGCCTACGACACCCAGCGTCTGAAGATGACCTATTACGCCTTGGGTGGAGACCAGAACGCGATGGGCGTGGCTACGGGCTTCGGCGCTTTGAGCCTGTTCATCAACTTCGTGAACCTGTTCCAATTCCTGCTGGCCTTCATGGGCGGCAACCGGAACTGAGGTCTGTCGAAAGACGGATACGGAAAGGGCCCCTCGCGGGGGCCCTTTTTGTTTCTACTCCACCACCTGGAACTTGCGGCCGTCAAAGACGCGCAGCACCTGGGCCAGGTCGCGGCCGCGTTTCAGGATCTGGCCGCCTTCGCCGATGACGGTCCACTGGCCCTGGCGGGTCTGGAGGGCAGGTCGCTTTTCGATGCGGTAGAGCGGGGTGTCGCCGCTGCGGCGAAAGACGGCGAACTCGGCGAAATCCTTGTGCCCGACCATGGCGTAGTCGCGCCATTCGCCCTGCGCGACCATGCGGCCATAGACCCTGAGGATCGGGTCCAGTTCGCGGCGGTCGAAGAAGACGGGACCGGGCGCCGGCGTCGTGTCGTGAGGGTTCAGGCTCATGGGTTCAACTTAGGCCGCTGGAGGCGCGACGCCAGAGGCGGCCAGGAAATCGACGCAGACACGAAATGGCCCCGTTTCGGTCCTTCGCCCGCCCGTATGCGCAACGAAGTATCGATCATCGGCTCGTCGGAGTTCGGAAGCGTCCCGGATCCTGAACAGCCCCCCCAGCCCCCCTGGATGTTTCCAGTTTACGGGCTCCGGCGGCCGATGCTTCCTCCAAGCGAGCGCCCGCCCTGCCTTTCCCCTCCCCCTCCCTGGCAAGGCGGGCGTTTCGCTGTCTGGAGCCTGCCAGCAGCGAAACGTCGGCGTTTGATCCCGCCTAGAGCGACAGGGTCAGGTTCAGGGTCTCTCCGTTTCTGAGCACGGTCGCTTCGACCGATCCCGAGGCGCCCTGCAGGGCGGTGGCGGCCGCGCGAGCGTCGGCGACGGGCGCGCCTGCGATGGCGGTAATCACATCGCCGGCCGTCAGTTCGGCCTGGGCGGCGGGCGAGCCGGCCGCGACGGCCGTGACCTGAGCGCCGCCGTCCTGGTCTCGCAGCGTCGCCCCATAGGCCAGCACCGACTGGGCCCCAACGATCACGGGCTGATCAGCGGGTGTCTCGACCGCCAGCGACGTGGTCGCTTCGCGTCCTCCGCGCAGATAGGAGACGCTGAGATCCGAGCCCGGCGCGGCGATGCCGATGGTGGCGTTGACCGAGCCGGCGTTGGCGACTGGGCGGCCCTGGATCCGGGTGATCACGTCGTTATGGCGCAGGCCCGCGCGTTCGGCTGGCGATCCCGGCGCGACATCGGCGACGACGGCCCCACGCACGATGCCCAGGTGCAGATCGCGCGCGCGTTCGGCGTTCAGCGAGCCGAAGATGGCCCCGGTCGCGCCGCGCTTGACCTCGCCGTTCTTCTTCAGCTGGTCGGCGACGTAGAGCATGATCCGCGTCGGCACGGCGAAGGCGATGCCGTCATTGCCGCCGCCGAGGCCTCCTGACAAGATCGAGGTGTTGATGCCGATCAGCCGGCCCCGGCTATCCAGCAGCGGCCCGCCGGAGTTGCCCGAGTTTACGGCCGCGTCGGTCTGGATGTAGTCCTCGACCGCATCGCCCAAGCCTGAGCGGTTCAGGCCCGAGATGACGCCCATGGTCAGGGTCTGGTCCAGGCCCAGCGGATAGCCGACCGCGAAGGCGAGGTCGCCGGTGCGCAGGGTGTCGGAATCCACCGTCTGGACCTGTTTGAGGTTCAGCGGCCGACCGTCGGGCGTGATGCGAAGCACGGCGATGTCGGTCGCCTTGTCCGCCCCCACCAGCACGGCGTCGAACAACCGGCCGTCCGTCAGATCGACGGTGAACTTACGCCCGCCCTCGACCACGTGATTGTTGGTGATCACCAGCCCCTCGGCCGCATCGACGATGACGCCGGAGCCGGAGGCGTAGGGTTTGGGATCGGCCGCGTCCGAACTTGGACCACGCGACTGGCCCAGGGTCGTGACCTGAACCACCGCCGGAAGCGAGCCCTCGAGCCCCGACGAGAAGCTGAAGACGCCGCGCCGGGCGTCATAGGGCAGGCCTGCCGCGCCCGACTGCGCCAGCACCGGCGTCGCTGAGGCCAGCAGGGCCAGGGCGACGGCCATGGAGGAGGCGGGCGATAGGCGGATCGGCATGGGCATTTCCTTGAACGAACGCCGACCCTAGACCGAGTTTTCACTTCTGACGATGGGTCTGAAGCGAGCGGGTCGCGCGTCGGTCACGTCCAATGAACAGATTGCGATGGGGGTTGCGTCGTCGGCCGTCCGGCGTGACCATAAGGCGACGAAGCAGGGAAGGCCGCCGCCATGAGCCAGACGACGATCGACCGCCGCCGTTCGGGCTCGACCCCGTTCGACCGCCTGTTCCGCGACCACCCGCGCGAGGTCGACGAGACCTATCTTCAGCACATGGCCGCCTCCGCCGGTTTCGGCTTCAAACTGCTGGGTCTGGCGGGCGCCGCCTTCGCCCACGCGATCGCGCCGGGCGTGCACAAGACCACCGTCTCGACCGCGATCCGCAGCATGGCCAAGGATATGGGCGGTCGGGCCGAGGAGGCGCGCGAGACCCGGATGCGCGACGCCGGCGTCTGGGACGTGGGCCTCTAGGGCCGTCGAATCCGTCCCGGCCATGCAATCGCCGGGATCCGTGCTATATAGGCCGGCTAAACCTCACGCAGGATCGCCGCCTTGAGCATCACGCTCGATCTTTCGCGCGTCTCGAACGCGCCCGCCGTCAAGGCGCTCGTCAACCTCAGCGGTCTGACGCGCGCCGGCCTGCGCCAGGCCCTGATCAACGCGAACGTCTGTCCGCCCGAGAAGGCCAAGATGCGCGCCAGCCAGGTGTGGAGCTGGATCCACCACTATGGCGTGACCGAGTTTTCGGCCATGAGCAATGTCGCCAAGGACATGCAGGCCAAGCTGGCCGAGCATTTCACTCTGGCGCGCCCCGAGGTCGTCGAACGCCAGGTGTCCAAGGACGGCACGCGCAAATGGCTGATCCGCACCGCACCGGGCATCGAGATCGAGACCGTCTATATTCCCGACGTGGGCCGGGCCGGCGCCCTGTGCGTGTCCAGCCAGGTCGGCTGCACCCTGAACTGCACCTTCTGCCACACCGGCACGCAGAAGCTGGTGCGCAACCTGACCGCCGCCGAGATCGTGGCCCAGGTCCAGGTGGCGCGCGACGACCTTGAGGAATGGCCGTCGCCCAAGGAAGACCGGCGCCTGTCCAACATCGTCTTCATGGGCATGGGCGAGCCGCTCTACAATCTGGACCACGTCGCCGACGCCATCGACATCATCTCGGACAATGAGGGCATCGCCCTGTCGCGTCGTCGGATCACGGTCTCGACCTCGGGCGTGGTGCCGCAGCTTCAGGCCTTGGGCGACCGAACGGCGGCCATGCTGGCCATCAGCCTGCACGCCACCAATGACGCGCTTCGCGACGTGCTGGTGCCGCTGAACAAGAAGTACCCGCTGGACCAGCTGATGGCGGCGATCCGGGCCTATCCGGGCCTGTCGAACGCGCGGCGGGTGACGTTCGAATACGTCATGCTGAAGGGCGTCAACGACAGCCCCGAAGAGGCGCGCGCCCTGCTGAAGCTGATCGAGGGCATTCCGGCCAAGATCAATCTGATCCCGTTCAACCCTTGGCCCGGCGTCGAATACGAATGCTCGGACTGGAAGACGATCGAGCGCTTCGCCGCCATCCTGAACAAGGCCGGCTACGCCTCGCCCATCCGCACCCCCCGCGGCCGCGACATCCTGGCCGCCTGCGGCCAGCTGAAGTCCGAAAGCGAAAAGGTCAGGGCTTCTGCTCTGCGTAAGGCGGAACAGGCGGCGGCTTGATCCTCGTGTCCTCTCTTGATGAGAGGGCACAACCTTCGGACACATAATGTCACGCAGTGTGTCCCCGGCGCGCTTGCGGATTGGGGCGACAATCGGGCAAGGCGTCTGGGCATGGACCCCTCCTTGTCGAACGTCCTTTCCAGCGCCGAGGTGCAGGCTTTCGCCTCGGGCTTCCCGGTCATGGTGATGCACCTGATCGTGACCCTGCTGCTGCTCGCGGCGGGGGCGACGGTCTATGCCCTGCTGACGCCGTGGAAGGAGGTCGCCCTGATCCGTCAGGGCAATGTCGCAGCCGCCATCGCCTTCGCCGGCATTCTGGTGGGATTGGCGGTGCCGCTGGCGGTATCGCTGTCGGTGTCGACCTCGGTGCGCGACATCGCCATCTGGGGCGTGGCGACCGTGGTGCTGCAGCTTCTGGCCTTCCGGGTAGTGGACCTTTTGCTGACGGGTCTGCCCGAGCGGATACGCCACGGCGAGATCTCTGCGGCGGTGGTGCTGCTGGGCGCCAAGCTGGCGACGGCCGTGATCCTGTCCGCCGCGCTGACCGGCTGATCGGCCGGAGCGATGCAGTTTCCCCGCCTGCCGGACTGGGCCATCTATGGAGCGGTGGCGGCCGTGTTTCTGGCGGTGTCTCTGGGGCGACGCGAGAACGCCGATGCGCCGCCGGTCGCGGAGGCGGGGTCCGATGGCGCCGAGGGCGCCCTGCTAGGTCCCATCACCCCCTTTGACGCCGCCGTCACCGTCGATGCGGGCGAAGCGCCGTTCAAGCCGTCGTCGGGCACGGCCTTCTCCATCGCAGGACGGGGGCGCTGGGTGACGGCGCGCCATGTCGTCGAGGGGTGCCGCAAGCCGGCGCTGGTGGTCGGCGAGGGGCGGGCGGTCGCGGCCGACGTCCGTCTGGCGCCGCGCGCCGACGTCGCCTTGCTGATCACCGACGGCGGGCCGGCGGCCTTGCCGGTCGCGGTCGGGGCGCCGCTGCGCAAGGGGCAGCGCGCCTTTCATCCGGGCTTTCCTCAGGGGCGTCCCGGCGAGGTGACGTCTCGCCTGCTGGGGCGCGAGACCTTGAAGGTCTTCGGGCGCGGCGCGCGCGACGAGCCGGTGCTGTCCTGGGCCGAGGTCGGGCGCACCAACGGGCTTGAGGGCACGTTATCGGGCCTGTCGGGCGCGCCGGCCCTGGATGCGCAGGGCCGCGTCGTGGGCGTCACCATCGCCGAGGCGCCGAGACGGGGCCGGATCTATACGACGGCCCCGGAGACGTTCGGGCCGGCCATTCGCGGCGAACAGACGCCGGCCGACGACGCGCGCGGTCAGGCCATCACGACCGAGGATTACGGCCAGGTGTCCAACCGGCTAAGGCGCGATCTGCGCGTGGCGCAGGTGGTGTGCCTGTCGGTCTAGCAGCCGAGGCGTGACGGCCCGCCGCGCAGAGGCGACGGGCCGTCCAGGTTTCAGTTCTACTTTAGCGAACCGCTGTTGAGGTTCAGGGCGCCGGCCTCGATGACTTCGAGGTTGGGGTGTTTGGCGCGCAGATCGTCCAGGAACTTCGAGCCGTCGCCGACGATGACCAGGCTGGCGCGGTTGACCGGCAGGTGTTCGGCGAAGGCGGCCTCGACCTGTTCCGGCGTGACGGCGCGGACCCGGCCGGCGTAGTCGGCGAGGTCGCTCATCGGCAGATCATAGAGCGCCAGGTTGGCGACCAAGGCGCCCAGGCCGTCCACCGTCTCCAGCGAGCGGCCGAAGCCGCCGATCAGGGTGGCGCGGCGCGGGGCCAGATCGGCCTGGGTCGGGGTCTCGGTTCCCAGTTTGGCGATCTCGGCCAGGATCAGATCGGCGACCTCGTCGGCGGTCTCGTTCTTGGTCTGGGTCGAGGCGGTGAACAGGCCCGCATCCGCCCGAGCGCCCAGCGACGACGAGGCGCCGTAGGACAGACCGCGCTTGATGCGGATCTCTTGGTTCAGGCGCGACGAGAAGCCGCCGCCCAACAGGGTGTTGCCGACCGTCAGCGGGAAGAAGTCCGCATCGGTGCGCGACACGCCGCGAACGGCGGCGACGACCGCGGCCTGACCGGCGCCGGGCTGGTTCACCACGACGATGCGCGGCGCCAGGGGCTGACCGGCCGGATTGGTCGCAGCGGCCGGGGCCGCGCCGGCCGGGCGCCAGTCGCCGAACGCCTGTTGCGCCAGGGCGCGGGCGGCGGCCGGCGTGATGTCGCCCGAGAAGACCAGGGTCGCGTCCGACGGCCGGTAGCGGGCGGCGTGGAAGGCGGCGACGTCGGCCGCCGTGATGGCCGGAACCGTCTGCTGAGTGATCGTCGCGCCATAGGGGGCGTCGCCGTAGATGACGCGGCCGACCGTCATGCCGGCGATGGACGCCGGCTGGCTGAGGGCGACGCGCAGGCCGTCCAGGGTCTGGGCCTGCTGACGTTCAAGCTCTTCGCCGGCGAAGGTCGGGTTCTTCACCAGATCCGCCATCAGGGCGACGGTCGCCGGGAAGGCGTTCGACGGCGCGTTGGCGTAGACGTTCGAGAAATCGACCCCGGCTGATGCGCCCACGCTGGCGCCCAACTGTTCGATCTGGGTGGCGATTTCGGGCGCGGTTTTGGTCTTGGTGCCCTGGGTCAGAAGGGCGGCGGTCATGGCGGCGACGCCGGCCTTGCCCGTCGGGTCATCGGACGAACCGGCGTCGAAGCTGAGGCGGGCGGAAACCAGCGGCACGCCGTCGGTCGGGGCGACCAGGACGCGCAGGCCGTTATCGAGGCGGAAGTCGGCGACGGTCGGCGTCACGGGCGCGACCTCGGCGCCCGGCTGGGGCAAGGGCTTGCGCTCCGCCTCGGGCAGGAGGACGGCGGGCGGACCGGCGGGGGCCAGGTCGGCGACCTTCACGGGGGCGTCCACGTTCATCTTCTGGACCGAGGCGGGGTTCTGATCGTCGGCGGCCAGGAAGGTGATCGTCGATTGGCGCTGCGGCGTCAGATATTTGCGGGCAACGCGCTGAATGTCGGCGACGGTGACGGCCTGGATCTGGGCGACCTCTTCGTCCGCGGCGGCGGCCGAGCCGGTGTTGATCAGTGAGAAGCCCAGGGCCGTCGCGCGGTCGTCGACCGTTTCGCGGCTGCGCAGCGTATTGGCGACGATCTCGTTCTTGGCCTCGGCCAGTTCAGCGGCGCTGACAGGCGTGTCGCGCAGCTTGCCTATCTCCTCGTTCAGGGCGGCGATGCCTTCCTCGGCCGTGTGACCTTGGGCCATGATGGCCAGGGCGGACAGATTGCCGGCCTGCTGAGAGAAGTCGGGGGTCGAACCGATCTGGGCCGCGATCTGCTTGTCATAGACCAGCGAGCGATACAGGCGGCTGGATTCGCCGGTGGACAGGATGCCGTCCAGAACGGTCAGGGCGGCGCGGTCGGCGTCAGCGTATTTCACCGTCGGCCAGGCGACGACGGCGGCCGGCAGCGGCACGTTCGGCGCATAGTAGGTCACGTTGCGCGGACCCGTCGGCTCGGGCTCGACGACATTGTTGGTCGGGATCGGCGTGGTCGGATTCTTCAGCGGGCCGAAATACTGATCCACCCAGCGGTCCAGTTGGGCCTGATCGAAGTTGCCGGCCACGATCAGATAGGCGGCGTCGGGACGATAATAGGTGGCGTGGAAGCGGCGAACGTCCTCCAGCGACGAGGCCTCCAACTCCTCGATCGAGCCGATGCCCGGACGGCGATAGGGGCTGTCCTGATAGATGGTCTCGGGCACGAACAGGCCGAACAGGCGGCCGTATGGGTTGGCGAGGATTCGCTGACGGTATTCCTCCTTCACCACGTCGCGCTCGGCGACGAAGGTCGGCTCGTCCACGACCAGCGAACCCATGCGGTCGGCCTCGGCGAACAGCATCCGCTCCAGATGGTTGGCGGGCACGGTCTCGAAATAGGCGGTGGTGTCGTCGGCGGTGAAGGCGTTGTTGGAGCCGCCCACGTCCTCGGTCAGCCGGTCGAAGGTCTCGGGCGGCAGGTTGGTGGTGGACTTGAACATCAGATGTTCGAACAGGTGGGCGAAGCCCGAACGGCCGGCTGGATCGTCCTTGGAGCCGACCTTGTACCAGACCTGGACCGTCACGTTTGAAGTGTCGGCGTCACGTGCCGAATAGACCTCCAGGCCGTTCGCCAGAACGCGCTTGGTGAAGCCCAGTGGGGGCACGGTCACGCCCTGCGGCGCCTGCTCCGTCGATTGAACGGCGGCTGCGGCGGGCGCGGCGCCCTCTGCGAAGGCGGGGGCGGCGAGGCCGAGAAGGAGGGCCGAGGCGGCGGCTGTGGCGATCAGGCGGGATTTCATGAGAGGCTCCGAAGCCCGGAACGCCGGGCGCCGGGACCGTATCAGCGATTGGGCGTCTTGCACCTTACCGAGATGTAATGAACCGCATAAGGCGCGGGTCGTTCATGGACAAACCCCCGACGGCGCTCTATTCGCCAAGAGGTCGCATCCTAGCGACCACCCAAGCCGAGGACGCGTGCCGAGACGAGCGAAAGCGACTTCTGTCTCCGACGAAAAGATCGCGGTCTGGGCCTTCGTCCTGCAAAATATGGTTACTCCGCCCGCCGTACTTTACGGCAGTTGGGCGGCCGCCGGGCTGATCCTGGCGGCCCTCGGGCAGCCGTGGGTGGGGCTGGGGTTCGCCCTCGTCGGCATGGCGTTCGACGCCTGGGCGCAGGGGCGCGTTAAACGATACCAGAAGGCTGAGGCGCCCGTTGCGGGCTGGCCGACGCTGCTGATGGCCATCGTGGCGATCCGGTTCGCCCTGGGGGTGTCCGGGCCGCTGATCGCCTGGCTGATGAACCCCCGCGCCGATGTGATGCTGGTGGTGGTGCTGATCCAGGTGTGGTCGATCGGTGTGGCCTTTGTTCAGTTCAGCGCGGCGCCTCGGCTATTGGCGCTGGCGGCGGCGCCGATCTGCGCGACCGTGCTGGTCGTGATCTATCCCTCGCTGATGGGGCCGCACGGTCTGGCGGTGGCGGCGGCCTTCGTCATGCTGGCGACGATCCTGTTCATCATCTCGCGCGCGACCCACGCCCTGTGGTGCGACCTGTTCGCGGCAGACCAGCGCAACAAGGCGTTGCTGATAGACGTGCAGGCGTCGCATGAGGCGGCCGTGCTGGACCGCGACGCCGCCCGATGCGCGCGTCAGGAGGCGGACGAGGCCAATGCCGCCAAATCCCGTTTCCTGGCCAATATGAGCCACGAAATCCGCACCCCTCTGAACGGCGTCATTGGCATGGCGCAGATCATGGCGGGCGACGCGCTGGAGGGTCGGCAGAAGGCGCGACTGGAGATTCTGGATCGGTCGGCCCACACGCTGCTGGACCTGATCAACCAGATCCTGGACCTGTCGCGGATCGAAGAGGGGCAACTGGAGATCGTGCCGCAGCCCATCGATACGGACGCCCTGGTGCACGAGGTCACTGAGACGCTGCGGCCGTTGGCCGAAAGCAAGGGCCTGGCCTTCCACGTCGTTTCACCGGGCCTGGGCTGGGTCAGCGCCGATCCGGTCCGGCTGCGTCAAATCCTGTTCAACCTGCTGTCCAACGCCATCAAGTTCACGGCCGAGGGGCAGGTGGCGCTGGATGTCGCGCGCACGGACGCCGGGGCGGTGTTCCGGGTGTCGGACACCGGGCGGGGCATACCGGCGGACCAGATCGGGCAGCTCTTTACGCGCTTCGCCCAGATCGAGGCGGCGGCCGTCGACCGGCGTGACGGGGCCGGGTTGGGCCTGTCGATCGTGGCGACCCTGGTGGAGCTGATGGGCGGCCGGATCGAGGTGGAGAGCGAGGCGGGCGAAGGGGCGATCTTCGTCGTCACGCTGCCGCTGACGCCGGCGCAACCTGTGAAGGCCAGCGAGGATGCGCCGGACGCCGAGCCGGAGAGGGCGCTGCGGGTGCTGGTCGCCGAGGATCACCCGGTCAATCAGCAGGTGATCCGCGGCCTTCTAGGCCAGGTCGGGATCGAGGTCGAGATCGTCGACGACGGGCTTCAGGCGGTCGAAGCGACGAAAACGCGCGACTGGGACCTGATCCTGATGGATGTGCAGATGCCGAACATGGACGGTCCGACGGCGACACGGACAATCCGGCAACGCGAGGCCGACCAGGGGCTGGTCCGCACGCCGATCATCGCCCTGACGGCCAATGCGATGGTGGAGCAGGTGGAGAGCTATCTGGCGGCGGGCATGGATGCGGTGGTCAGCAAGCCCGTCGATCTGAAACTGCTGCTGACCACCATTTCCGACGTGATGTCCGCAAAGACCTAGTCGCGGAAGACCTGGACGCCGATCTCGCCGGCGGGCGTCAGCCAGGCGTGCTTCATGCCCTGGCTGTTGAAGGGGGCGGCGATGTTTCCGACGGCGTCCAGGGCGATCATGCCGCCGTCGCCGCCCATCTGACCGATCTCGTCGATGACGGCCTTGGTCGCCTGGGCCAGGGTCTGTCCGGCGGCGACGCGCCAGGCGACTTGGGCGGCGGCCGCGACGCGGATGAAATATTCGCCCTGACCGGTGCAGGAGGTCGCGGCGTGGGCGTCGGCCCAGGTTCCGGCGGCGGGGATCGGCGTGTCGCCGACGCGGCCCGGCATCTTGCCGAAGACGCCGGCGGTCGAGGTGGCGGCGGCGAGACGGCCCTGGCTGTCCAGCACGCAGGCGCCAACGGTGCCGTGGCTGAGGGTTCCGGGCGGATGGTTGTCCTCACCCTTGCCCGCGCCGGTGAACCAGGCGGCCTCGTCAGCGATGGGCTCCAGCCCCTGGTCGTGGGCGAACAGGCCAGCGCCTTCGCCCGCCAGCATGATATGCGGCGTCTTCTCCATCACTGCGCGCGCGGCGACGACGGGATTGCGGAAGCCTTGGAGTGCGGCGACGGCGCCAGCGCGTTTGGTCGATCCGTCCATGATGCTGGCGTCCAGCTCATAGGCGCCGGCCAGATTGGGCGAGGCGCCCTTGCCGGCGACGTAGAGGCCCGAATCTTCCAGCATGACGACGGCGGCGGTGGCCACGTCCAGGGCGCTGTCGCCAGCATCCAACCGAACCTTCATGGCCTCGACCACTTGGCGCATATGCACGACCTCTGCGTCGTAGTTGCGTTCGCGCCGGGCGCCGGCGCCGCCGTGGAGGATGAGGGCGGTCATGTCGTCTTCCTGAGCCTTGTCTTTATCGCCTCTTTCAAACGGGCGTGGCGCTCTTTAGCGTCGCGATGAAGGCCGCGCCATGTCGGCCAAGGAGGAAAGATGCGCGCTGTTCTGTCCAAGACGCCTGGTGGCCCCGAAACCCTGGTCGTGGAGGACGTGCTCGACCCGACGCCCAAGACCGGCGAGGTGATCATCGAGGTCAAGGCGGTGGGGATCAACTATCCCGACACCCTGATCATCGAGGACAAATATCAGTTCCGGCCCGAGCGGCCCTTCTCGCCGGGCGCTGAAGTCGCCGGCGTGGTCGAGGCGGTGGGCGAGGGCGTCAAGGGCGTGCGCAAGGGCGACCGGGTCATCGCCGTGCCGGGCTGGGGCGGGCTGGTCGAGCGGCTGGCGGTGCGGGCCGAGACGGTCATCCCCATCCCCGACGCCATGAGCTTCGAAGAAGCGGCGGCCCTGATCATGACCTATGGCACCAGCTACTATGCGCTGAAGGACCGGGCGCAGCTGAAGGCGGGCGAAACCCTCTTGGTGCTGGGTGCGGCCGGGGGCGTCGGCGCCGCCGCCGTCGAACTGGGCAAGGCTATGGGGGCCAAGGTGGTCGCCGCCGCCTCGACCAACGACAAGGTCGAGTTCGCGCTCGAATTGGGCGCCGACAACGGCCTGATCTATCCGTCGGGACCGATGGACAAGGCGGCGCAGAAAGAACTGTCCGGCGAGTTCAAGCTGGCGACCGGCCGCGACGGGGCGGACGTGGTCTATGACGCGGTCGGCGGCGACTACGCCGATCCGGCGCTGAGGGCCATGGACTGGAACGGGCGCTATCTGGTGGTCGGCTTCCCGGCGGGCATTCCGTCCCTGCCGCTGAACCTGACGCTGCTGAAGTCGGTGTCGGTGATCGGCGTCTTCTGGGGCGCGGCGGTGATGCGCGATCCCAAGGCCCACGCCGCCAACATGGCCGAACTGATGCAGATGTACGCCGACGGCAAGATCAGGCCGCGCGTGTCGCAGACCTTCCCCCTGGAAAAGGCCGGCGAGGCGATCAAGGCCCTGGGCGACCGTCAGGCGCTTGGCAAGATCGTGGTGACGGTCGAGAGCTGAGCTATTTCGCCTTCAGCCGCTGCACCGCGTCCTCGGCCTGGTCGCGGTGGCGGCGTTTGATGTTGGCGCCGACCAGGGCCAGCAGGGCGGTGATGACGGCCGCGTCGTCGGTATAGCCGATGCCCGCGAAGATGTCGGGAATGGCGTCCACCGGCATGACGAAATAGGCCAGGCCCGCGAAGATCATGCCCTTGGCCGCCATCGGCGTCTGCGGATCGCGCGCGGCGTACCAGGCGGCCAGGGCCTGGTCCGCAAAGGGGATGCGGGCGGCCGTGCGCTGAATCTTGGGCCAGAAGCCCTGGGTCACGCGGGCCTCGTTGATCTTCACCACCGACGGCACGAGCGCCTTTTTCGGGTCCAGGACATCCGACGGATCGGCGGGTTTGGCTTTGGCGGTCATGGCCGCTAAATCCTCAAACGAAACTCAGGTTCACGACAATATAGGAACGATCAGGATGAAACTCGACAACACCATCGCCGCAGTGGTTACCGGCGGCGCCTCGGGCCTGGGCGAAGGCACCGCGCGCGCCATCGCGGCGACGGGGGCGAAGGTCGCCCTGTTCGATCTGAACGCCGACAAGGGCGAGGCTGTCGCGGCTGAGATCGGGGGCGTCTTCTGCCAGGTGGACGTGACCGACGACGCCTCGGTCGCCGCCGCCTTCGAAAAGGCCCGCGCCGCCCATGGCCAGGAACGTCTGACCGTCAACTGCGCCGGCATCGCCACGGGCCAGAAGACCGTCTCGCGCAAGAAGGACACCGGCGAGATCAAGGCCCACGATATGGCTCAGTTCGAGCGCACCGTCCGGGTCAATCTGTTCGGCACCTTCCGCGTCCTGTCGCAGTCGGCGGCGGGCATGGTGACCCTGGAGCCGATGGCGGACGGCGAGCGCGGCCTGATCGTCAACACCGCTTCCGTCGCGGCGCAGGACGGCCAGATCGGCCAGGCGGCCTATTCGGCGTCCAAGGGCGGCGTCTATGCGATGACCCTGCCGATCGCGCGCGATCTGGCTCAGGAAGGGGTGCGTTGCAACACCATCCTGCCCGGCATCATGTGGACGCCGATGATGGCCGGCATGGACCAGAAGATTCAGGACGCCCTGGCCGCCGCCATCCCCTTCCCCAGCCGCCTGGGCACGCCGGCCGACTATGCGTCGCTGGTGCTGGAACTGGCGCGAAACGTCTACATCAACGGCGAATGCATCCGTCTGGACGGCGCCATTCGCCTGGCGCCGCGCTGAGACGCGGAAGGGCGCTACGCTCACCGCGCGGCGGCTCGCTGCTTGAGCGCAAAAGCGCTTGGGCGGCGAGCGGCGGAGCGTTCCGGCGGCGACCGTGGAGGCAATTATAGGGCTCAAGCAGCGCGAAGCGCGATAGCCCGAAAAAACCTCTTGCAGGACCGATCAACCCTCCGCTATACGCCCCCTCCTCGACGGGGAGCGCACCTAGCTCCTACGGAGTGCGGGCGTAGCTCAGTGGTAGAGCACAACCTTGCCAAGGTTGGGGTCGAGAGTTCGAATCTCTTCGCCCGCTCCAAGTCGAGACGAATAAAATCAGGGGCCTGTCGGTTGTGGCAGGCCCCGATTTTTTTGCCCGCTGCCTGAGATGTTTTCAGATCAGTCCGGCGACGAGCGTCAGCACGCCCAGACCGATCGACAGCGGCGCCCGCAGCGCCAGCCAGCCCTGGGGCGTCAGACTGGCCGCCTTCAGTTTCAGATCGACCAGGACGCTGGCGGCGATGAAGACGCCCAGCATGATCAGCGCCACGGCCGGGTCGGAGCCCGCCGCCCAAACGACGCTGGTCGCCAGCGCGAGAAGCGAGGGCGCCACAGAGGCGATCCAGACCCATTTGGGCGCCTTCAGGCCCGTCGCGGCCGCCAGTCCCCACCAGACGCCGCCCAGGAAGCTGAAGATCAGGGCGGCGTAGGCATAGGCCAGGCCGAGGGCGGCGGTCTGCTGGTCGGCATCGCCTGCAAGGAGGACGACAACCACCGCCGCCTGGGGCAGCAGGCCGGCGAAACCCAGTATGCGGGCGAGCGGCGGCAAGCGATGTCGGCCGGTGGGTTCAATCGTCATCGGACACCTGTCGAGGCGGGTTGCGATCCAGACTGTAGAGGACGGCCGTATAGGATGGCGAGCCCGTTCGCCGTCGCCGAGAGCCTTCGATCGTCATGACTCCCTTGCTCGTCTGGTACGATGGCGGCTGTCCTTTGTGCCGACGCGAGATCGCCCTGATGCGGCGGCTGGATCGACGCGGCGTGATCCGATTCGTGGATGTGTCGGACGGACAGACAAGCTGCCCGCTGGATCGCGAGACGCTGCTGGCGCGGTTTCACGCGACGGAGAATGGAAGACTGCTGTCGGGCGCGGCGGCCTTTGCGGCGATGTGGCGGGCCATACCGCTGTTGCGCCCGCTGGGCCTGGCCGCACGCATCCCCTGGGTCCTTGCGGCGTTGGAGGGTGGGTATCGGGTGTTTCTGCGCCTGCGTCCTCGACTTCAGTCTCTCGCTCGCAAATGGGCCCGGTGATGGGAGTAACGCATGTCCGTGCTTAGGCTGGTGCTGGGCGATCAGTTGTCGGACGACCTGTCGGCGCTGAAGGATCTGAACCCGGACGTCGATACGGTTCTGATGGTCGAGGTTCGCGACGAGGCGACCTATGTCCGGCATCACAAGCAGAAGCTGGCCCTGGTCTTCGCCGCCATGCGCAATCACGCCGAGCGGCTGAAGGGGCGGGGCGTCAATGTGCGCTATGTGCGCATCGACGATGCGGACAACAGCGGCTCGATCACCGGCGAACTGGCCCGGGCGCTGGACGACGGCGCTTATGAAACGGTGGTGATGACTGAATGCGGCGAGTGGCGGCTGGCCGAGCATCTGGCCGCCTTTGCGGAAGGGGCGGGGCTGCCGGTCGAGATTCGCGAGGATCGCCGCTTCATCAGCAGCCACGACCGTTTTCGCCGCTGGGCCTCGGGCAAGTCGCAGCTGCGCATGGAGTTCTTCTATCGCGAGATGCGCCGCGCGACGGGCATACTGATGGACGGCGATCAGCCGGAGGGCGGGCGCTGGAACTATGACGCCGAGAACCGCAAGAAGCTGGCCAAGGGCGTGACGCCCCCCGATCGCCTGCGCATCCCGCCCAACGCCGTGGCGCGCGAGGCGATGGCGGATGTCGAGCGACTGTTCGGCGACCATTTCGGATCGCTGGACGGGTTCGGCTGGGCCACGACGGCGGAGGAGGCGGAAGCTTCGCTGAAGCACTTCCTGAAGGACGTCCTGCCGTCGTTCGGGGACTGGCAGGACGCGATGGCGGAGGGTCAGCCATGGATGTGGCATGGGCTGATCTCGACCTCGATCAACCTGGGCCTGCTGGACCCGCTGGACGTCTGCAAGCGCGCCGAGGCGGTGTATCGGGCGGGCAAGGCGCCCCTGAATGCGGTCGAAGGCTTCATCCGGCAAATCCTGGGATGGCGCGAGTTCGTGCGCGGCATCTACTGGCTGAAGGCGCCGGAGTATCGGGCGCGCAACTTCCTGGATGCGGACCGCAAGCTGCCCTGGTTCTACTGGTCCGGCGAGACCGACATGGCCTGTGTCGCCGACGTGGTGGAGACCACGCGCGACAACGCCTACGCCCACCATATCCAGCGGCTGATGGTGACCGGCAATCTGGCCTTGCTGCTGGGCGTGCATCCCGATCAGGTCGATGACTGGTACATGTGCGTCTATGCCGACGCCTATGAATGGGTCGAGATGCCCAATACGCGCGGCATGGCCCTGTTCGCCGACGGGGGCATCGTGGGGTCCAAACCCTATGCGGCCTCGGGGGCCTACATCGACCGGATGAGCGACTACTGCGGGGCGTGTCGCTATGACGTGAAGAGCAAGAGCGGCGATGCGGCCTGTCCGTTCAACCGGCTGTACTGGGGCTTTCTTGAGCGCAATCGCGGCCGGCTACGGGACAATGTGCGGCTGGCCATGCCCTACCGCACGCTGGAGAAGTTCGGAGAGGCCAAGCGCAAGGCCCTGGCGGCCGAGGCGGAGGCGTGCCGGACCCTGCTGGGCGCGACGCCGATCGATTGACTGTGGAACCCCAGGCGCAGCGCGACCATTTGCCTTGCTGTTTCGTCCTGCTCGAAGAGGCCGCCGCCGTGATCCTGCCCCGCCGTTCCGCCCTTGTCCTGGCCGCCGCCGTCGCGGCCTCGGCCCTGTCCGCCTGCGCCTATAACGAGGCCTTGGGCCGCAATCAGTTGCTGTTAGTGGACAACGCCGCCCTGTCGCAGCAGTCGACGGCGGCCTGGCGCGAGGCTATCGCCAAGCCAGGCGTGATGACGACCGGCGCCCAGGTCGACCGGATCCGGCGCGTCGGCGACCGTCTGGTCCAGGCGGCGGGTCTGGGCGGCCGGACCTGGGACTATGCGGTGTTCACGGAGGCCAGCCCCAATGCCTTTGTCCTGCCGTCCGGCCAGATCGGCGTGACGACCAGCCTGTTGGCCCTGGTCCAGAACGACGACCAGCTGGCCAGCGTGATCGGTCACGAAATCGGGCACGTCGTCGCCAACCATGCGGCCGAGCGCGCCTCGAACCAGACGGTGACCAGCGTCGGTCTGGCGGCCGTCGGCGGGGCGGCGGGTCGCTATGGCGATGCGGTCAACGCCTATGGCGGTCTCGCCGCCCAATACGGCCTGCTGCTCCCCTATTCGCGGCGCGACGAGCTGGAGGCCGACCGTCTGGGCGTGGACTATATGGCCGGGGCCGGTTTCAAGCCGTCGCAGGCGGTGGCGCTATGGCGACTGATGGCGGCTCAGCGTCAGACCCAGACGCCGCAGTTCGCTTCGACCCACCCGTCGGATGCGACCCGGATCGAGGCGTTGCAGCAATATATCGCCAGCCGCGGCTGGAACTGATCAGACCCGGATGTCGAGGTAGGAGCCGGGGCGCATGATCCGCGGCTCCTCGCGCTGGGCCGGGGCGGGGGGCGCCTCCACCGGCCGGGCCGGGTTGGCGGTTCGGATCGTGGACATGACGGCGGCGGCCGGGACGGGCGGCTTGGGCGCCGCAGTCTGCTCCACCGCGTTCTGGTTCAGGGCAGCGCGGAAGAAGGCCGCCTGGGCGCTGCGGGCGCTCGGCAGATCAAGGCCTTGGGCGGGTGTGTTCAGCGGCAGGCCGGGACGAATCGCGCTCATGCCGACATGGTTAATGGAAACCCTCGAAAAAGGGTTAACGCGGCCTCACCGCTTGGTCGGCGCGGGACGGGGCGGGGCCTGCATGGAGGCGACCAGCCGGTCGATGTCGGCGTCGTCCAGCAGGGGGCCGGACTGTTTGGCGGTGATGCGCCCCATGGCGTCGACGGCGAAGGTCTCGGGCACGCCGGAGATGCCGAGGTCGAGGCCCGCACGACCTTCGCGGTCCACCAGCACCATCGAATAGGGATCGCCGAGTTCGTCGAGGAAGGCGCGGGTGGCGACCGGCTCGTCCTTGTAGGCGATGCCGACCACGGCGACGCCGCGCGCCTTCAGCGCCAGCAGCTTGGGATGTTCGATCCGGCACGGCGCGCACCAGGAGGCGAACACATTGACCAGCATGGGCCGGCCGACGCCGGCGGTCTTCAGGTCCAGATTGCCCGGTCCCGCCTGGTCGCCCGACAGCAGGGGCAGGACCGTCTCGGGGATGGCCTGGCCGACCAGGGCGTCGGGCTTGAACGCCGGGTCGCGCTTCAGCGACCAGCCGACGAACAGGGCCGCCAGCGCCGCGAGGACCGCCAGCGGGATCAGGGCCAGCCAGCGGTTCATTTCTCTTGTCCTAACGCGCTTCGCGCTGCTTGAGGACAGTTGGCATCCGCCCCTTCTGACGACGGCGTTTGCTCTGGCTCCAGTCGCGCCAGTTCGCGCTTCCATTTGCGGGAGGCGACGACGGCGCGGACGGTCAGGACGGTCAGCACCAGGGCGCTGACGCCCCAGGCGGGCCAGACGAAGGCGGCGTAGGGGGTCATGTCGAGGTCGAGCATGGCTTCAGGCCTCCTGAGCCAGCCGAGCGCGCAGGGTCATGACGCGGCGGCGGCGGATCTCGGTGCGGATGGCGGTCAGCCACAAAGCCGCGAACAGCATGCCATAGGCCGCGAGCATGGTCAGAAAGGGCGGCAGATAGACGGGGTCGAGGCCCGACGATCCGGGGGTCAGGAAGCTGGCGGGCTGATGCAGGGTGTTCCACCAATCGACCGAGAATTTCACGATCGGCAGATTGATCAGGCCGACCAGACCCAGGACGGCGGCGGCGCGCCCGGCCTTCTGCTCATCGTCGATCGAGGCTCTCAGCGCAATATAGCCGAGATAGAAGAGAAACAGCACCAGCACGCTGGTCAGGCGCGCGTCCCACACCCACCAGGTCCCCCACATCGGCTGGCCCCACAGCGAGCCGGTGAACAGGGCCAAAGCCGTGAAGGCCGCGCCGGGCAGGGCGGCGGCGCGGGCGGCGGCGTCGGCCAGGGCGTGGCGGAAGACCAGCGCAAAGAAGCTGGACACGCCCAGCGCCGCATAGGCGCCCAGGCCCAGGGTGGCGGCGGGGACATGGACAAACATGATCCGCACCGTGTCGCCCTGCTGATAATCGGCCGGAACGGTGAAGCTGAGCCAGGCGCCGACGCCCAGCAGCACGGCAGCGAGCCCCCACAGAACGGGCGTCAACGGGCCGGTGAAGGCCATGAAGCGCTGCGGATTGGACAGGCCGAACATCGGTTCAGCGCTTACGCAACGAATGGACGGCGGGCAAGCTCACCCTTGCGCGTTGCGAACAGCGGCGGCTCCGGCGAAGGGGGCGACGACGGCGGCGAACAGCACGTAGGCGCACAGCAACGCCAGCGCCGGGCCGACCGGCTGGCCCGATCCGGCGCGCTCCAGGGCGCCGGCGCCGAAGACGACCGGGGGAATGAAGAGCGGCAGGACGACGACGGCGATCAGCAGCCCGCCGCGCTTGGCGCCCAGCGCAAGGGCGGCGCCCAGCGCCCCGGTGAAGGCGAAGCCGGCGCCGCCGATCAGGGCGGTCAAAGCGACCAGCGGCGTCAGCGAGGCGTGCAGGCCAAGCGCCAGGGCGGCGATGGGGGCGGTCAGGGCGAGCGGCAGACCGACGGCGATCCACTGGGCCAGGGCCTTGAGCAGGACGACCTGCTCCAGCGCCAGATGGCCGAGAGCCAGCAGGTCCAGGCCGCCGTCCTCCATGTCGCGCTCGAACAGCCGCTCCAGCGACAGCAGGGACGCCAGGGCCAGGGCCAGCCAGGCGACGCCGCCCGCGACCGGGCCGAGCGTGCGCGGATCGCCGCCGGCCGCCAGCGGCAGTATGGCGGTCAGACAGGCGAAGAAGCCGCATGCCAGCAAGGGGCCGCCGCCCCCGCCCCAGGCCAGATCCAGCTCGCGCTCCAGCAGAACGCGCGTCGCGCCGCGCAGGCCGGGCGGACGGGGTTCCTGCTCGACATCGTGGCGGCTCATGTCAGGGCCCCCAAGTCCAGGGAGCGGGTATGCAGCGGCAACGGGTCGTGGACGGCGGCGACGATCAGGCCGTCCGCATCGAGATGGCGCTGCATCTGTTCGGCGAAGGCCTCGCGCCAGCGAGCGTCCAGCGGCGCCATGGGCTCGTCCAGCAGCCACAGGGCGCGCGGGGATCCGACCAACCGGCCCATGGCCAGGCGGCGGCGCTGACCGGCGGACAGGCGGCGGACCTCCAAATCCAGCAAGGGTTTCAAGCCGAAGGCCTCGACGGCGTGATCGACGCCGTACTGGGTGTGGCCCAGCCAATCGCACTGGAACCCCAGCTCCTCGCGCGCCGAGCGGCCGCCCTTCAGACCATCCAGATGGCCCAGGAAATGGGTCTCGCGGCCTCGCGCTTGCCGTTCATCCAGCGGATTGCCGTCGCCGTCGTGGAAGGCGACCGTTCCGGCGTCGGGGCGCAGCAGGCCAGCGATGGTGCGCAACAGGCTGGTCTTGCCCGCGCCGTTCACGCCCGTCAGGGCCAAGACCTCGCCGGCGCGCAGCGTCAGGTCGAGACCGTGGAACAGCCGCCGCTCGCCGCGCGAGACGGTCAGGTCGGAGAGGGTGAGGGTGTGGATCATCGGAGCATATCCCTCCCCTTCATGGGGAGGGTGGCCGAGCGCAGCGAAGTCGGGTGGGGGCGTGCCAACCCGTGCGTTCCTGACATCCCCACCCCGATCGCTGCGCGATCACCCCTCCCCATAAAGGGGAGGGAAAATCTGCGAACCCTTCTCAATGTCCCTGTCGAGGGTGTGGACACATGGACGGTGCGATCCCGTGGAGCTATAGGCACGGTCGCCGCAGCAGGCTTTCGCCGCGCGCGCAGGGGCCCTGTGAGCCGCTGCGTCTGCCGCGCGAAGGCGCAACCGGATTGTCGGGCGGCGCTGACCAGAGGAACTCTCCATGCCGTCGATCGACAGCTTCAAGACCCGCCAGGACCTTTCCGTCGGGCGTAAGAAATACGCCTATTACAGCCTTCCCGCCGCCGAGGAAGCCGGTCTGACCGGGATTTCCCGCCTGCCGCGCTCGATGAAGGTGCTGCTGGAGAACCTGCTGCGCAATGAGGACGGCGTTTCCGTCACCGAAGACGACCTGAAGGCCGTCGCCGCCTGGGTTCAGAACAAGGGCTCGGTCGAGCACGAGATCGCCTTCCGTCCGGCCCGCGTTCTGATGCAGGACTTCACCGGCGTGCCCGCCGTAGTCGATCTGGCCGCCATGCGCGACGCCATGAGCGCCCTGGGCGCCGACGCCGCTAAGATCAATCCGCTGGTGCCGGTCGATCTGGTCATCGACCACTCGGTGATGGTCGACAACTTCGGCACATCGAAAGCCTTCGGCCAGAACGTCGAGCGCGAATACGAGCGCAACATCGAGCGCTACAACTTCCTGCGCTGGGGTTCGTCGGCCTTCAACAACTTCCGCGTCGTGCCGCCCGGCACCGGCATCTGCCACCAGGTGAACCTGGAGAACCTGGCCCAGACCGTCTGGACCCTGGACGAAGGCAAGAAGACCGTCGCCTATCCCGACACCGTCGTCGGCACCGACAGCCACACCACCATGATCAACGGCCTGGCCGTCCTGGGCTGGGGCGTCGGCGGCATCGAGGCCGAGGCGGCCATGCTGGGCCAGCCGATCCCGATGCTGATCCCCGAGGTCATCGGCTTCAAGCTGACGGGCGCGATGCCCGAAGGCACGACGGCGACCGATCTGGTGCTGACCGTCACCCAGATGCTGCGCAAGAAGGGCGTGGTCGGCAAGTTCGTCGAGTTCTTCGGCGACGCCCTGCCGAACATGACCATCGAGGACCAGGCGACCATCGCCAACATGGCTCCGGAATACGGTGCCACCTGCGGCTTCTTCCCGGTCTCGGCCGCCACCATCGGCTATCTGACCGCCACGGGCCGCGACAAGGCGCGCGTCGCCCTGGTCGAAGCCTACGCCAAAGCCCAGGGTCTGTGGATCGACGAGAATTCGGAAGACCCGGTCTTCACCGACGTGCTGGAACTGGACATCTCGACCGTCGTGCCGTCGTTGGCGGGTCCGAAGCGACCGCAGGACCGCGTCGAACTAACCACCGCCGCCCCGGCCTTCGAGACCGCCCTGACCGACGTCTTCGCCCGTCCGTCCGACGCCGAGCGTGTCTCGGTGGATGGCCAGAAGTTCACCGTCGGCGACGGCGACGTGGTCATCGCGGCCATCACCTCCTGCACCAACACCTCCAACCCGTCGGTCCTGATCGCCGCCGGTCTGGTGGCGCGCAAGGCCAATGCGCTGGGCCTGAAGGCCAAGCCCTGGGTCAAGACCTCGCTGGCCCCCGGCTCGCAGGTCGTGACCGACTATCTGACCGACGCCGGCCTGCAAAAGGATCTGGACGCCCTGGGCTTCAACCTGGTCGGCTATGGCTGCACCACCTGCATCGGCAACTCGGGTCCGCTGGATCCGGCCATCTCCAAGGCGATCAACGACAACGCTCTGGTCGCGACCTCGGTCCTGTCGGGCAACCGCAACTTCGAAGGTCGCGTGAACCCGGACGTCCAGGCCAACTATCTGGCCTCGCCGCCGCTGGTCGTGGCCTACGCCATCGCCGGCTCGATGCGGATCGACATCACCAAGGACCCGATCGGTCAGGACAAGAAGGGCAACGACGTCTTCCTGAAGGACGTCTGGCCGACCACGCAGGAAATCGCTGACATCCAGCGCAAGTCCGTCACCCCGGCCATGTTCGCCAAACGCTACAAGGACGTGTTCAAGGGCGACAAGCACTGGCAGGCCATCAAGGTCACCGGCGGTCAGACCTATGAGTGGGACGACAGCTCGACCTACGTCGCCAACCCGCCCTATTTCGACGGCCTGTCGATGGACCTGACCCCGGTTCAGGACGTGGTCGAGGCCCGCGTCCTGGCCATCTTCGGCGACTCGATCACCACCGACCACATCAGCCCTGCCGGTTCGATCAAGAAGACTTCGCCCGCCGGCGTCTATCTGACCAACCACGGCGTCGAGGCGGCCGAGTTCAACAGCTACGGCGCCCGTCGCGGCAACCACGAAGTCATGATGCGCGGCACCTTCGCCAACATCCGCATCAAGAACCGCATCACGCCCGAGATCGAAGGCGGCGTCACCAAGCATTTCCCGTCGGGCGACACCATGTCGATCTATGACGCGGCCATGCGGTATCAGTCGGAAGGCCGTCCGCTGGTCGTCTTCGCCGGCAAGGAATACGGCACCGGCTCGTCGCGCGACTGGGCGGCGAAGGGCACGCGTCTGCTGGGCGTTCGCGCCGTCATCGCTGAAAGCTTCGAGCGCATCCACCGTTCGAACCTGGTCGGGATGGGCGTCGTGCCGCTGCAGTTCAAGCAGGACGGCTGGCTGAAGCTGGGCCTGACGGGCGAAGAGATCGTCACGATCCGCGGCCTGTCGGACGCCAATATCGGCAAGCTGAAGCCGCGTCAGGATCTGTGGGTCGAGCTGTTCCGCCCGTCGGACGGCAAGATGGCCCGCTTCCCGGTCCGCTGCCGCATCGATAACCAGACCGAGCTGGACTATCTGCTGGCCGGCGGCGTCATGCCTTACGTGCTGCGCAACCTGGCCCGCGGTCCGGAAACCGAAGCGCCGATCGCCGCCGAATAGGTCGCGGTTCGCTGAGATACAAAGAGGGCCGGCGGAGCGATCCGCCGGCCCTTTTCTGTTTGCCGAAAGGTGGTGGTCAGTCGGCGCTGACGAGCACCAGCTTGCGGTTCACGAACTCCTTGATGCCGACATCGCCCAGCTCGCGGCCGAAGCCCGAGCGTTTGACGCCGCCGAACGGCAGTTCGGGCATGGAGGTCGTGGTGGTGTTGATGAAGACCATGCCGGTCTCGATCCGAGAGGCCAGTTTGCGGGCGCGGTCCGTGTCGCCCGAGAAGATCGAGCCGCCCAGGCCGAAGTGAGAATCGTTGGCCAGGGCCACGACCGCATCGTCATCCTCGACCACGAAGACCTGGGCGACGGGGCCGAAGAACTCCTGATAGAAGGCCGGGTTATCGCGCGCGACGTCGGTCAGGACGGTCGGCTCGTAGAAGAAGCCGGTGAGGTCGGCGGGCTTGCCGCCGGTCAGCGCCTTGGCGCCGTGCTGGATCGCCTCGTCGACCTGTTTGGTCAGGGTCTTCAGCGCATCCTCGGACGACAGCGGGCCCAGGTCGGTGGCCTCGTCCAGCGGATCGCCCATGACGGCCTTCTTCATGCCTTCGACGAAGCCGGTGATGAAGGCGTCGGAGACCGACTTCTGGACGATGAAGCGTTTGGAGCCGGTGCAGACCTGTCCGGCGTTGGACAGGCGGCCTTCGACGCCTGCCGCGACCGCCTTTTCGATGTCGGCGTCGTCCAGCACCACGAAGACGTCGCTGCCGCCCAGTTCCAGCGTGGACTTCTTCAGCATTTCGGAGGCGCGGGCCGAGACCTTGGCGCCGGCGCCCTCCGATCCGGTCAGGGCCACGCCCTGGATGCGGTCGTCGCCGATCAGTTCCGCGACCTTGTCCGAGGAGATGTAGAGGTTGGCGACGAAGCCTTCGGGCGCGCCGGCCTCGCGCACCAGTTCGGCGAACCGGGCGGCGCAGCGCGGCACGATGCCCGCGTGCTTGTAGAGCACGGGGTTGCCGACCGCGATGGCGGGGGCGACGACGCGGATCAACTGATAGATCGGGAAGTTCCACGGCTCGACCGCCAGCAGCACGCCGATCGGGTGAAACTCGACCCAGGCCTCGCCTAGTTCGCTGTCGATCTTTTCGGGCTTGAGGAAGTCGGCCGCCTTCTCGGCATAGTAGGCGGCGATGCCGGCGCACAGATCAATCTCGCCCTGGCCCTGGGCCAAGGGCTTGCCCATCTCCTCGGCCATGGTGCGGGCCAGGTCGTCGCGGTTTTCGGTCAGCAGGCCCGACAGGGATTTCAGCACGGCGAGGCGCGGCTGGATGTCGCCCTTGGACCAATCCGAATGGAACAGGCCGTCGGCCTTGGCCAGGGCGGCCTCGACGGCGTCGTCGGTGTGTTCCGGATAGTCCTCGACCAGTTGTTCGGTGAAGGGATTGAGGGTGCGATAGGCCATGGAGCGTCCTGAAGCTTCGGTCGGACGCCCGGGGCGGCGCCGATCCGTTGTCAGGAAAGCAAACGCGACCTGTCGGGGCGGGTTGCCTGGCGGTCAGTCCGGATCGCTGAACGGCGGCGGGAGTTGGCCGGACTTGAAGAGGATGGTCGGCTCTTCGTCGTAGTCGCCCATTTCGGTGTCGGCCGAGACGGCGAAGGCGACGACGCCCAGACGCAACGGCGCCAGCCGTTCGGCCTTGCGACGCGCCTCTTCGGCGTCTTTGCAGCCGACCTGGGGTTCTGCGCGCAGGCCCTTGCCCCGGCCCTGGACATAGGCCTGGACGATATAGACGGTTTCGGTTGCCATCCGCTTCCAAGCGACCTGTTCGGCGCTCAGGTCAATCGATCAGTCGAGTGTCAGCCCAGTTTCATTCAAGCTTCACTCTAGCTTCAGGGCCTCGGCCAGCAGCCGGGCCTCGGCGGCGCGGCTGGAGCCGGCGCGCCAGGCGACGACGATCTCGCGATGGGGCGGGGCTCCGTCGGCCTGGTTTTCGAAGGCGCGAATGGCGACGGAGGGGTTGTCGGCCAGACCGGCCTGCACCGCCATCTTCGGCAGGAAGGAGACGCCTAGGCCCGAGCCGACCATCTGAACCAGGGTGTGCAGGCTGGTGGCCGCAAAGACGTCGTCGCCGCGCGGGGCCTCGATGTCCAACGCCGCCAGGGCGTGGTCGCGCAAGCAATGTCCGTCTTCCAGCAGGATCAGATCCTCGGCCCGCAGCGAGCCGGGACGGATGGGGCCGGGCGCGGCCAAGGCATGGTCGGCGGGGGCTGCGGCCATGATCTCGTCATCGCCGATGCGAGCGTGGGCGATGCCCGGCGCGTCATAGGGCAGGGCGATGACCGCCGCGTCGATCTGACCCGCCTTCAGCGCCGCGATCAGCCGGGGTGTCAGATCCTCGCGGATGAACAGCTTCAGGCTTGGATAGGCGGCCTTCACCGACGGGAGCTTGGCGGGCAGCAGGAAGGGGGCGACGGTGGGGATGACGCCCAGGCGGAAACGGCCGGACAGCAGCCGCCCGGCGTTTTTGGCCGCCTCGACCAGATCCTCGGTGCGGGCCAGGACGTCCTCGGCGCGGCGAACGGCCTCGGCTCCAACGGCGGTCATGATCACGGCGCCGCGCGCGCGTTCGACCACCGGCGCGCCCAGGATGCGCTCAAGCTCCTGCACCCCGGCGCTGAGGGCGGGTTGGCTGACGTGGGCGGCCTCGGCGGCGCGCGAGAAGCTGCCGTGTTCGGCCAGGAGCTTGAGATACTGGAGCTGACGCAACGTGGGGAGCATGGAAGGGAAATAGGCCTGTCCTATGCTGACGCCAAGGATAATCGATTGGCTTTATCCGTTTGACCCGTGTCGTATGACCCCATCATCTACAGGGCGATGCAAAAATCGCTCGCCGTCGTGCGCCAGTGCAGCAGGGAGAAAACACCATGACCGACGAAGCCAAATGCCCCTTTTCCGGCCGGACGCCCCGATCGGTCGCAGGCGGCGGCGTTCAGAACCGCGATTGGTGGCCCAACCAGCTGCGTGTCGATCTGCTGAACCAGCACTCGACCAAGTCCGACCCGCTGGGGGAGTCGTTCGACTACCGCGAGGCCTTTTCCAAGCTGGACTATGAGGCGCTGAAGGCGGATTTGCGCACCCTGATGACGGACTCCAAGGATTGGTGGCCGGCCGACTTCGGCCATTATGGCCCGCAGTTCATCCGCATGGCCTGGCATAGCGCCGGCACCTATCGCGTCGGCGATGGTCGGGGCGGCGGCGGGCGTGGCCAGCAGCGGTTCGCCCCGCTGAACTCCTGGCCCGACAACGTCAATATCGACAAGTCGCGTCGCCTGCTGTGGCCGATCAAGCAGAAGTATGGCCAGGCTATTTCCTGGGCCGATCTGATGATCCTGACCGGAAACGTCGCGCTGGAGACGATGGGTTTCCGCACCTTCGGCTTCTCGGGCGGCCGCGCCGATACCTGGGAGCCGGATCAGGACGTCTATTGGGGTCGCGAAACGACCTGGCTGGGCGGCGACGAGCGCTATGCCCACGGCTCGGACGGTGTTGTGAAGCCGGGCGACGAGGCCGTGCTGGTCAGCGATGACAATGCGGACGGCGACAAGCATTCGCGCGATCTGGAGAACCCGCTAGCCGCCGTGCAGATGGGCCTGATCTACGTCAATCCGGAGGGGCCGGACGGCAATCCCGATCCGATCGCGGCGGCGCGCGACATCCGCGACACCTTCGCCCGGATGGCGATGAACGACGAGGAGACGGTCGCCCTGATCGCGGGCGGCCACACCTTCGGTAAGACGCACGGCGCGGGCCCTGCCGACCACGTCGGCGCAGAGCCGGAAGGCGACGGCCTGGAGGCGCAAGGCCTGGGCTGGACCTCCAGCTTCGGCACGGGGCACGGCGCCGACGCCATCACCAGCGGCCTGGAAGTCACCTGGACCCAGACCCCGGCCCAGTGGAGCAACTTCTATTTCGAGAACCTGTTCGGCTTCGAATGGGAGCTGGAGAAGTCCCCGGCGGGCGCGCATCAGTGGGTGGCCAAGGACGCGGGCGAGATCATCCCCGACGCCCACGATCCGGCCAAGAAGAAGCGGCCGACCATGCTGACGACCGACCTGTCGATGCGGTTCGACCCGGCCTATGAGGCGATCTCGCGCCGGTTCCTGAACGATCCGCAAGCCTTTGCCGATGCCTTTGTGCGGGCCTGGTTCAAGCTGACGCACCGCGATCTTGGGCCGCGTTCGCGCTACGTGGGACCGGAAGTTCCGAGCGAAGTCCTGCTGTGGCAGGATCCGGTGCCGGAGGTGGATCATCCGCTGATCGACGCGACGGACGCGGCGGCTCTGAAGGCCAAGGTGCTGGACTCGGGCCTAAGCGCCACCGAACTGGTGGGCACGGCCTGGGCCTCGGCCTCGACCTTCCGGGGCGGGGACAAGCGGGGCGGGGCCAACGGCGCCCGCATCCGCCTGGCGCCGCAGAAGGATTGGGCCGTCAACCAGCCCGAACAGCTGCACCGGGTGTTGAAGACGCTGGAGCGCATCCAGACCGAGTTCAACCAGGCGCAGACGGGCGGCAAGAAGGTCTCCCTGGCCGACCTGATCGTGCTGGCCGGCAATGCCGGCGTCGAGCAGGCGGCCAAGGCGGCGGGCCATGACGCCAGCGTGCCCTTCACGCCCGGCCGGACGGACGCCAGCCAGGCGGACACGGATGTCGAATCCTTCGGCTATCTGGAACCGGTCGCCGACGGCTTCCGCAACTTCCAGAAGGCGCGCTATGCCGTGCCGGCCGAGTCGCTGTTGATCGATCAGGCGCAGCGGCTGACGCTGACGGCGCCGGAGATGACGGTGCTGATCGGCGGCCTGCGAGCGATCAACATCAATACAGGCGGCGCGACGCACGGCGTGCTGACCGAGCGGCCCGGCGTGCTGTCCAACGATGTCTTCGTCAATCTGCTGGACATGGACGTGAAGTGGGCGGCGACCTCGGACGCCAAGGACGTGTTCGAAGGCCGCGACCGCAAGACGGGCGAAGCCAAGTGGACCGGCACGCGTGTCGATCTGGTGTTCGGCTCCAACGCCGTGCTGCGCGCGCTGGCCGAGGTCTATGCCGGGGCCGACGCCGAAGGGAAGTTCGTCTCGGACTTCGTGGCGGCCTGGACCAAGGTGATGGAGCTGGACCGATTCGACCTGCACGGCTGAGCCGGGGCGGAGGCTGAAAAGAAGAGGGCCGGGCGCGTCGCAGCGTCCGGCCTTTTCTTCGTGCGGATCAGCGCAGCCTGATCTCGAACAGCTGCGGCCAGCGTTTGCCGGTGACGAACAGGCGTTTGCCCGCCGCGTCCCATGCGATGCCGTTCAGGACATCGTCGTTGGGGTCGAGGTTCGCGCTTTCGGGGACCAGGGCGGTCAGGTCGATGAAGGCCTTGACCACGCCGGTCTCGGGATCGATGCGCGCGATGCGGTTGTCCTGCCAGATATTGGCGAAGACCTCGCCGTCGATCCATTCCAGCTCGTTGAGCTGATCCAGCGGCCGGCCGTCGGCGGTGACGGAAACGCGGCCGGTCTCGGCCAGGGTTTCGGGGTCCAGAAAGCGCAGCTGATCGGTGCCGTCGCTCATGATCAGGCGGCGGCCGTCGGTGGTCAGGGCCCAGCCCTCGCCCGGATAGGAGAAGCCGCCCAGAGGCGAGAAATCGTCCAGCTTCCAGATGAAGCCGATGTGGTTGCGCCAGGTCAGGCTGTAGAGCTTGCCGTTCAGCGTGGTCATGCCCTCGCCGAAATAGATGGTCGGCAAATCGCGCTGACGTTCGACGCGGCCGGTCTCCAGGTCGACCTTGCGGATGAAGGACGGATACAGGCCCGTGCTCTCGTAGAGGGCGCCGTCGTGGAAGAAGAGGCCCTCGGTGAAGGCCCCTGTGTCGTGCGGATAGGCCCGCACGACCTCGTAGGACTGGACCGGGACTTCGGCCCTAACCGGCAGGACGACGCCTGTCGTCAACAGCAGGCCGGCGACGAGGCCGGCGAGACGGGACGACAGGCGCATCATGACCCTCAGCCCCGCTCTGCGGCGGCTTCGGCCTCGGCCTTCCGGGCGCGGGCCTCGGCGGCGTTCGCCTCGCTGCGGGCCAACTCGGCCTTTTCCTTCTTGGATGCGGATTTGCGACCCAGCATGTTCAACGCCTCAACACCGGCCGAGAAGGCCATGGCCGCATAGATGTAGCCCTTGGGCACATGATAGCCGAAGCCGTCGGCGATCAACACCATGCCGATCATCAGCAGGAAGCCGAGCGCCAGCATGACGACGCTGGGGTTCTTGTTGATGAAGTTCGCCAGCGGGTCGGCGGCCAGCAGCATGACGGTCACGGCTACCAGAACGGCGACGACCATGATCGGCAGGTGTTCGGTCATGCCGACGGCGGTCAGGATCGAGTCGATCGAGAAGACGATGTCCAACAGGATGATCTGGAAGATGGCCGCGCCGGCGTTGGCGATGACCACGTCCTTCTTGTCCATGACATCGTGGCTGGGCGTGGGATCGACCGTGTGGTGGATCTCCTTGGTCGCCTTCCAGACCAGGAACAGACCACCCGCGATCAGGATCAGGTCCTTCCAGGAGAATTCATTGCCCATGACGGTGAACACGGGCTGCACCAGACCGACCAGCCAGGCGATGATCGACAGCAGGGCCAAACGCATGATCAGCGCCAGGCCGATACCGATGCGCCGCACCTTCTGGCGCTGATGCTCGGGCAGTTTGTTCGACAGGATGGAGATGAAGATCAGGTTGTCGATGCCGAGCACGACTTCCATCACGATGAGGGTCACCAATGCGGCCCAGGCGGCCGGATCGGAGAGCAGGGGGGTTATGCTGTCGAGCATCGGGGTTCCTGGTGGAGGATAAAGCTTGAGCGGAAATCGCTAGGGCCGACGCGGGTTCCGATCAAGCGATGGGGTGCGGCGTCATGGTCGCACCCCCTTGCTAGGCACAGGCGGCGAACGGACGTGCGACGGCGCCCTCGCGCGGGCGCAGCGAGGTCTGGAGGTCTGGAGGGCCGGGCGGAGCGCCGGGCCTTCGCCCGGAGTGTGAGTTTGTAAGTACCGTTTCGACGAAGGGTGTGACGCTCCGCGCGGAAGGTTGGCCTGCAAGCTCGGGGCGCCGAGCGGTGGCGGTCTTATCGCCTAACCCCATAAGCCTGCGACGGGCGGGTCGGAGCAGCGATCCCCGATCCCCGGTGCGGCCGAGTATCCCCCTCGACCCTGCGACGCGACTGCGGACGCCGGGGCGATTCCCCGGCCGATCAGCCCCGGCGCCGCGATGGGATTTCACCATCGCTCCCGTTCCCTCCGCTCTCGCCGCCGCAAGGTCGCAGGCCTTACGAGCCCTCCATGCGACGAGACGGGGGCATTATGGGGCCGTTTGACCCCGTGGATGGGAGAAGAGCGACATAAATCGGCAAGCGGTTGAAATCCTTGCGGATGGACCAGCGGCATTGCGATGGCTGAGCATCGTCTCCTCCCCATTCATGGGGAGGTGGCTCGAAGCGTAGCGGAGAGACGGAGGGGCTCTTTCCGCATCGCAGGCGCTCAAGCGGCGTTTAGAACCCCTCCACCGCTTCGCGGTCCCCCTCCCCATTGCATGGGGAGGAGACGGGCGTTCTTTCGTCGCCCCTGTCCCCCTGCGGCATCGGTGCGCCTTCACGCAATGTTGCGAGCGGCGAAACCCCGTGCTATCAGGCGCCCGGCTTGAAGGGGGCGTATTTAAGGATACGGCCTCCGTCGTGCTTTCCGTAAGCATTTCAAGCTTTTGACCGTTGCGAGCCTCGCAGTCGGTTGCGACCCTGACACAACGACCTCGGACCCTAATCAGTGGCTGATGATTTCAGAACGACGGAAGTCGGCGATCGCTACGCACAGGCGCTGTTCGACCTGGCGCTGGAAACCGGCCGCCTGGACGCCGTCCGCGCCGACCTGAAGTCGCTGAAGGCGGCCTGGACCGAAAGCGCCGATCTGCGTCGCCTGGCCACCTCGCCCGTCATCGCCGCGCCGGACCAGGCCAAGGGTCTGGTCGCTATCGCCGCCAAGGCCAAGTTCGAGCAGACCACGACCAACTTCCTGGGTCTGCTGGGTCAGAACCATCGCGCCAAAGATCTGCCTGCCGTGATCGCCGGATTCGAGGCCCGCTACGCCAAACACGCCGGCGTGGTCGCCGCCGAGGTCGTCTCGGCCCAGCCGCTGGACGGCAAACAGGTCGCCGCCATCACCGCCGCCCTGTCCAAGAGCCTGGGCAAGGCGCCGGAACTGACCGCGCGCGTCGATCCGTCGATCCTGGGCGGCCTGAAGGTCAAGGTCGGCTCGAAACTGTTCGACGCCTCGCTGAAGACCAAGCTCGACCAGATGAAGTTCGCCCTCAAGCGCGCCTAAACGCGCTCCCGCCACCAAGAATGCGCGCCTGAACGGCGCACCCGCAGAAGACTGAAGAACAGAGAGCCCGTCATGGACATCCGCGCCGCTGAAATCTCGGCCATCCTCAAGTCGCAGATCGCCAACTTCGGCGTCGAAGCCGATGTCTCCGACGTCGGCAGCGTGCTGTCGGTCGGCGACGGCATCGCCCGCATCCACGGCCTGGACAATGTCCAGGCCGGTGAAATGGTCGAGTTCACCAAGGCCGGCGTGAAGGGCATGGCCCTGAACCTCGAGCGCGACAACGTGGGCGCCGTGATCTTCGGCGCCGACGCCGCCATCGCCGAGGGCGACGACGTGCGCCGCCTGGGCGAGATCGTGGACGTTCCGGTCGGCAAGGGTCTGTTGGGCCGCGTCGTCAACCCGCTGGGCGAGCCGATCGACGGCAAGGGCCCGATCCAGTTCACCGAGCGCCGCCGCGTGGACGTCAAGGCGCCCGGCATCATCCCGCGCAAGTCGGTTCACGAGCCGATGCAAACCGGCCTGAAGGCCATCGACACCCTGATCCCCGTCGGCCGCGGCCAGCGCGAGCTGATCATCGGCGACCGTCAGGTTGGCAAGACCGCCGTCGCCGTCGACACCATCCTGAACCAGAAGAACGTCAACAAGACTGACGACGAGAGCGCCAAGCTCTACTGCATCTACGTCGCCATCGGTCAGAAGCGTTCGACCGTCGCCCAGATCGTCAAGACCCTCGAAGAGTCGGGCGCGCTGGAATACACGATCGTCGTCGCCGCCACAGCGTCGGAACCGGCCCCGCTGCAATTCCTGGCCCCGTTCGCCGGCACCGCCATGGGCGAGTTCTTCCGCGACAACGGCATGCACGCCCTGATCGTCTATGACGACCTGTCCAAGCAGGCCGTCGCCTATCGCCAGATGTCGCTGCTGCTGCGCCGTCCGCCCGGCCGTGAAGCCTATCCGGGCGACGTCTTCTACCTGCACAGCCGCTTGCTGGAGCGCTCGGCCAAGCTTAACGAGGATTACGGTTCGGGCTCGATGACCGCCCTGCCGATCATCGAAACCCAGGCCAACGACGTTTCGGCCTATATCCCGACCAACGTGATCTCGATCACCGACGGCCAGATCTTCCTGGAATCGGACCTGTTCTATCAGGGCATCCGCCCGGCCGTGAACGTCGGCATCTCGGTGTCGCGCGTCGGCTCGTCGGCCCAGACCAAGGCGATGAAGAAGGTCGCCGGTTCGATCAAGGGCGAGCTGGCCCAGTATCGCGAGATGGCCGCCTTCGCCAAGTTCGGCTCGGACCTGGACGCCTCGACACAGAAGCTGCTGGCGCGCGGCGCCCGTCTGACGGAACTGCTGAAGCAGCCGCAGTATTCGCCGCTGGCGATGGAAGAGCAGGTCGTCTCGGTCTACGCCGGCACGCGCGGTTACATCGATGGCATCGCAGTCGGCGACGTGGGCCGTTTCGAGAAGGAACTGCTGGCGCGCATCCATGCGAACCACGCCAGCCTGCTTGAAGGCATCCGCACCAAGAAGGACCTGACCTCGGACCTCGAATCCGAGCTGAAGGACATCCTGGCCGCCTTCGTCAAGACCTTCGCCTGAACCCGTCTGGTAAGCTGAGAGAGTAAGCGCCGGATGGCCAGCCTCAAGGAAATGCGCAATCGGATCGGAAGCGTGAAAGCCACGCAGAAGATCACGAAAGCCATGCAGATGGTCGCCGCGGCCAAGCTGAAGCGCGCCCAGGACCAGGCCGAAAGCGCCCGGCCCTATGCGCAGAAGATGGCCTCAGTCATCGCCAATCTGGCCGCCGGCGTCTCGGGCGCCGACGCGCCCAAGATGCTATCGGGCACCGGTCAGGACCAGCGTCACCTCATCATGGTGGCGACGGCGGACAAGGGTCTGGCGGGCGGCTTCTCGACCAACGTCATCCGCGCCGCGCGCGAGCGGATCAACAGCCTGATCAACGCCGGCAAGGATGTAAAGATCATCGCTGTCGGCAAAAAGTCGCGCGATCAGCTGGCGCGTCTGTACGGCGACAAGGTGGTCCACACCTTCGAACTGTCGGACCACAAGACGATCGGCCTGCCGTCGGCCCAGCCGGTCGCCGAGATGATCGCCACGGCGTTCGAAGAGGGTCAGGCCGATGTGGTCACCCTGTTCTACAGCCAGTTCAAGTCGGTGATCCAACAGGTCCCGACGGCCAAGCAGCTGATCCCGGCCGTGGTCGAGGGCGACGCCGCTCCGATTGACCTGAACGGCGCGGTCTATGAGTACGAGCCTTCGGAAGAGGAAATCCTGGAGACCTTGCTGCCGCGCGCGCTGACGACCCAGATCCTGGCCGCGCTGTATGAGAACCAGGCCGGCTTCTTCGGCTCGCAGATGGCGGCGATGGACAACGCCACGCGCAATGCGGGCGACCTCATCAACGCCCTGACGCTGCAATACAACCGCAAGCGCCAAGCCCAGATCACCACCGAGCTGATCGAGATCATCGCCGGCGCCGAAGCCCTCTGATCCCGACCGAACAGACATTCCGATACGGACCCTGACCATGACCGACACCGTCGCCCCCAAGAAACCCGCCGCCAAGAAGCCCGCCGTCAAGAAGGCGCCTGTCGCCGCGACCGCGCCCGGCGCGGCCGTCGCCACGGGCAAGATCGCCCAGGTCATCGGCGCCGTCGTCGACGTCGAGTTCGACGGCCACCTGCCGGCGATCCTGAACGCCCTGCACACCCAGAACATCGACCAGAAGACGGGCGAGCCTTTCACCCTGGTTCTGGAAGTCGCCCAGCACCTGGGTGAGAACATGGTCCGCGCCATCTCGATGGACACGACCGAAGGCTTGACGCGCGGCCAGCCCGTGACCGACACCGGCTCGTCGATCCAGGCGCCGGTCGGCCCCGGCACCCTGGGCCGGATCATGAACGTGGTCGGCCAGCCGATCGACGAAGCCGGCCCGATCGCCACCACCGAATACCGCCCGATCCACAAGGAAGCGCCGAGCTTCGAAGAGCAGTCGACCTCGTCGGAAATCCTGGTCACGGGCATCAAGGTGATCGACCTAATGTGCCCCTACACCAAGGGCGGCAAGATCGGCCTGTTCGGCGGTGCTGGCGTGGGCAAGACCGTGACCATGCAGGAGCTGATCAACAATATCGCCAAGGCGTACGGCGGTTATTCGGTTCTGGCCGGCGTGGGCGAGCGCACCCGCGAAGGCAACGACCTGTATCACGAGATGATCGAGTCGAACGTGAACGTGGACCCGTCCAAGAACGGCGGCTCGACCGAGGGCTCCAAGTGCGCCCTGGTCTACGGCCAGATGAACGAGCCCCCCGGCGCCCGCGCCCGCGTCGCCCTGACCGGCCTGTCGATCGCGGAATACTTCCGTGACGAGGAAGGCAAGGACGTGCTGCTGTTCGTCGACAACATCTTCCGCTTCACCCAAGCCGGTTCTGAAGTGTCGGCTCTGCTGGGCCGCATCCCCTCGGCCGTGGGCTATCAGCCGACGCTGGCCACCGAGATGGGCAACCTGCAGGAGCGCATCACCTCGACCAAGAAGGGTTCGATCACCTCGGTCCAGGCCATCTACGTGCCCGCCGACGACCTGACCGACCCGGCGCCCGCCGCCTCGTTCGCCCACTTGGACGCGACGACGGTTTTGAGCCGCGACATCGCCGCCCAGGCCATCTTCCCGGCCGTTGACCCGCTGGACTCGACCTCGCGGATCATGGACCCGCTGGTCATCGGCGACGAACACTACAACGTCGCCCGTTCGGTTCAGGAAGTCCTGCAGCAGTACAAGGGCCTGAAGGACATCATCGCCATCCTGGGCATGGACGAGCTGTCGGAAGAGGACAAGCTGGTCGTCTCGCGCGCCCGCAAGATCCAGCGCTTCCTGTCGCAGCCCTTCTTCGTGGCCGAACAGTTCACCAACTCGCCCGGCAAGTTCGTCGAGCTGGCCGATACGATCCGCTCGTTCAAGGGCATCGTCGCCGGTGAATACGACCACCTGCCGGAAGCCGCCTTCTACATGGTCGGCTCCATCGAAGAGGCCGTCGCCAAGGCCGAGAAGATGGCGTCGGAAGCCTGATCATGGCCGGCAAGCTGAACTTCTCCCTCGTCTCGCCGGAACGCGAGGTCTTCTCGGGCCTCGTGGACCAGGTCGATGCACCGGGCGTCGAGGGCGACTTCGGCGTTCTGCCGGACCACGCGCCCTTCATGACCGCCCTGCGCGAGGGTCTGGTGACCGTCTATAACAACGGCTCAAAGACCCAGTACGACGTTCACGGCGGTTTCGCCGACGTGAACGGCGAAGGCCTGACCATCCTGGCCGAACAGGCCACCGAGGTCGTCGCGGCCTGATCCGTCGAAGGATCGAACGATTTGAGGCTTCCCGTTTCGGCGGGAGGCCTTTTTCGTGGGCGATGGGCGCGCTAGGACCGGCCCATGACCGATCTCATCGACATCCACGGCGTTTGCGCACCCGGTTTTGAGGCCGTCCGCGAGGCGTTCGCCGCCAACTTCACCGAGGCTCCTGAGGGGCTGAATGAGCAGGCGGCGCGGTTCAGCGTGCTGGTCGAGGGCGAGGCGGTCGTCGATCTGTGGGCGGGCCATGCGGATACGGCCAGGACGACGCCGTTCACCGACACTACCCTGACCTCGGTGTTTTCGACCGGGAAGGCGGTGATGGCCATCCTGATGGCGAGCGCGGTCGAGACGGGTCAGATCGACTATGACCAGCCGGTCGCCTCGCTGTGGCCCGAGTTCGGCGCGGCGGGCAAGGCGGAGGTCACCGTCGCCCAGTTGATGAGCCACCAGTCGGGGCTGCCGGGCTTTTCAGAGGCGGTCGATCCGACGATCTGGTTCGATGTGTCCGCGGTGCTGGCGCGTCTGGCGGCTCAGTCGCCGATGTGGGCGCCGGGTTCAGCCTCGGGCTATCACCCGATCACCGTCGGCTATCTGGCCAATGAAGTCTATCGCCGCGCGACTGGACGGACGATGGGCCAGGCGCTGCGCCAGGACTTCCCGGAGCTGGACCTGTGGATCGGCCTGCCCGAAAGCGAGCATGGACGGGTGGCGCAGATGCGCAAACCCACAGCGGCGCCTAGCCTGGGGGCCATCGATCCGATCAAACAGGCGGCCTTCCTGGATCGTGGCTCGGCGCCGGGCGGGCGCGGTTCGGCGGCCTGGCGCGAGATGGAAATCCCTTCGGCCAATCTGCACGGCACGGCCCTGGGGCTGGCGAAGATGCTGGGCGTGGTGGCCAATGGCGGCGTGCTGGACGGCCGCTCGATGCTGTCGGCGGGAACGCTGGATCAGCTGACGCGCGAGCGCATTCATGGGCCGGACAAGGTGCTGCCCTATACGATCAGCTGGGCGGCCGGTCTGATGCGCAATGACGGGCTCAAGGTCTTCGGGCCCAACGAAGCCTGCGGCCATTATGGCTGGGGCGGGTCGATGGCCATGGCGGATCCGTCGCGGAAGCTGTCGGCGGCCTATGTGATGACGCGCCAGTCGCCGCACCTGATCGGCGACCCTCGGCCGAAACGGTTGCTGGACGCGCTTTACGCCGCCTTGTGAACCGGGCCGGGCGCGGTCAGCAGGCCGATCAGGCCGGCTAAGCCCGCGCAGCCGGCGCAGGTCAGGATCACGGCCCGAAACGCCGCATGAAAGGCGTCGCGGACAATGGGCGTGATCTCGGCGCCGGACATGACCTGGGCCAGCTGGGCGCGGGCGTCACTCAGGTTGGCGACCCCGGCGAAGACCGCCGACAGCACCAGGCCCAACAGCGCGACGGCCAGAAGGCTTGCCACGCGCGCCACCGCATTGTTGACGCCCGAGGCCACGCCCGTGTGACCCGCCTTGACGGCCCCCATCACCGTCGCCGTCAGCGGCCCGACCGCCAGGGTCATGCCGATCGCCAGCACCGTCATCCCCGCCAGAGGTCCGTCGACATAGCCCGCGCCCGGCGCAGGCACAGCGAGAAGGGCCAGTCCGATCCCCGCCAGGGCCGGCCCGAGGCTGAGCGACAGACGCGCGCCGAACCGATCGGCGACGCGTCCCGCCACACCAGAGAACAGGCCCATGACGGCGGCGAAGGGCAGCATGGCGGCGCCGGCCTCGGTCGCGCTCCAGCCGTGAACCCGGATCAGATCGAAGGGCAGGAAGAACATCGCCCCGCCCAGGGCGAAATAGAGCAGCAGGGTCAGCAGATTGATCCCGCTGAACACCGAAGACGAAAACAGGCCGAGCGGCATCATCGGGTGGGACTGGCGCGCCTCGGCCCAGACGAAGGCGGCCAGCAACGCCGCGCCCACGACCAGTCCGGCCAGGATGACGGGCGATGCGAACCCCAGATCGGGCGCGGCGGTCAGGGCCCAGGTCAGGGTGCCCAGTCCGGCGACGGCCAGAACCGCGCCTAGACCGTCCAGACCGCGCGCGTCGGGATCGCGGCTCTCGGGCGTGGCGGCCAGGGTCACGAGGGCGGTCAGGATCGCCAGCGGGACGTTGATCCAGAAAATGGCGCGCCAGTCGGCGGCGTCGGCCAGCCATCCCCCGATCAGCGGTCCGACCATGCCGGTCAGGGCCCCGAACCCGGCCCAGGTTCCAAAGGCCTTGCCGCGCTCCTCGGGCGGGAAGGTCGCGCCGATCACCGCCAGGGCGCCGGGAGTCAGAAGGGCCGCGCCGATCCCCTGGATCGCCCGGCCGGCGACCAGGGCCTGGACGGTGGGGGCGAGGGCGCAGCCGATGGAGGCCAGGGCGAAGATCGCGACCCCGATCAGAAAGACCCGCCGCCGTCCGAACCGATCGCCGGCCGCGCCGCCGATCAAAACCAGGGCGCCCAGCGTCAGCAGATAGGCGTTCGACACCCACTGGACCGCCGCCGTGCCGGCCGCAAGATCCCGCTGCACGGCGGGCAGGGCGACGCCCAGGGCCGAGCCGTCGATGAAGGTCAGGCTGGAGCCCAGCACCGTCGCGGCCAGCACCCAGCGTTTGCGCGCCGCCGACAGCGGATGGGCCGGTTCGGCGGCGGCATGGACGTGTCCGCCTTCGCAGGGGCCCGGTTGGGCGGTCGTCATGGCCTCGCCTCCGTGTGGGCGAAGGCTACGCCGGTTCCGCCGTGGTCTTCAACGCCTCGCGTGCGGCGCGGCTGCGATTGAAGGCGGCCAGGGCGAAGACGCCGGCGCCGGCCCAGATGAAGACGAAGGAGACGATCCGCAGCAGGGTCAGCGGCTCGCCGGTCGCGACGCCGCAGGCGAATTGCAGCGTCGGGGCCAGGAACTGGATGAAGCCGACCGTGGACAGGGGCAGACGCCGCGCCGACCAAGCGAACAGCGCCAGCGGGATCACGGTCGCCGGCCCGTTCACCAGCGCCCAGATCAAACCGGAGGGGGACGCAAATCCGACCGCCTGACCGTGGGTGGTCAACCAGGCCAGGAAGACCGCGCCGATGGGCAGCAGCACCAGACATTCCACGAACAGACCAGTCTGGGCCGAGGCGGGCACGCGCTTTCGGATCACCGCATAGGCGCAGAAGGTGACGGCCAGGGTCAGGCCGATGATCGGCACATGCCCGAGGGCGATCGTCTGGATCACGACCCCGATGGCGGCCAGACCGATGGCGAGCGCGCTCCAGCGGTCGATCTTCTCGCGGAACAGCACGGCGCCGGCCGCCATGTTCAGCAGGGGATTGATATAGTAGCCAAGGCTGGCCTCCAGCGTCGCATGATGCGTGGTGGCGAAAACGTAGAGGCTCCAGTTCGTGCCGATCAGCAGCGCGGACAGGGCCAGCCAAGCCAGGGTGCGCGGTGTGGCCAGCACCCGGCGCGCCTCGCCCCATTGCCCGGCCAACAGCAGGACCAGGCCCGCCACGAAGACCGACCAGACCGCACGGTGCGCCAGGATTTCGGGCGCGCCGAAGCCGTGCGCCGCCATCGCCATGAACAGCAGCGGCAGAAGCCCCCACAGAGTGTAGCAGGCGATGGCCGTGCCGACGGCGCGGCCGTCGGCAGGGGGTGCGTGGGCGTTCATGACGGTTGAGACCGCCTAGACCGTGATCGAACGATATCCCGACGACGACTTAATCACGCCGGTCTCGTCCAGCAGTTGGGCGATCTGGACGGCGTTCAGGGCGGCGCCCTTGCGCAGGTTGTCGGACACGACCCAAAGGTTCAGGCCGTTCTCGACGGTCGGGTCCTTGCGGATGCGGCTGACATAGACGGCGTGTTCGCTGGCGGCGTCGACGGGGGTGATATAGCCGTCGTGCTCCTGCTTATCGATGACCAGCACGCCGGGCGCCTCGCGCAGGATGGCGCGGGCCTCGTCGGGTTCGATGGGGCGGTCGAACTGGACGTTCACGGCCTCGGAGTGACCCACGAAGACGGGCACGCGCACGCAGGTGACGGTGACCTTGATGTCGGGGTCCAGCATCTTGTGGGTCTCGTCCGACATCTTCTTCTCCTCGTCGGTGGAGCCGTCCTCGAGGAAGGAGCCGATGTAAGGGATGACGTTGAAGGCGATCTGTTTGGGGAACTTCTTGGGCGTGGCGTCGCCCAGGCCGTAGATGGCCTTGGTCTGGTTCCACAGCTCGTCCATGCCTTCCTTGCCGGCGCCAGACACCGACTGATAGGTCGAGACCACGACCCGCTTGATCTTGGCCGCGTCGTGGAGCGGCTTCAGCGCCGTCACCAGCTGGATGGTCGAGCAGTTGGGGTTGGCGATGATGTTCTTCTTGGTCGCGTCCTTAATGGCGTCCGGGTTCACCTCGGGCACGATCAGCGGCACGTCGGGGTCCTTGCGGAAGGCCGAGGAGTTGTCGATCACGATGGGGCCGGCCTTACCGATCTTCTCGGACCATTCCTTGGACACCGCGCCGCCGGCGGACATCAGGACGATATCGACCTTGGAGAAGTCGAACTGCTCGATGTCCTGGCATTTGATGGTCTTGTCGCCGAAGGAGACCTCGACGCCCTTTGACTTGCGCGAGGCGATGGCGTGGATTTCATCGACGGGGAATTCCAGCTCCTCGAGGATGTTCAGCATTTCGCGGCCCACATTGCCCGTGGCTCCGACGATGGCGACGCGATAACCCATGATGCTTGGTCCTTCGGACGCGCTACCGCTCGGCTCAGCGGAGCCTTGCTGCTTGAGCGCGGTTTGGTGTGTGCTGTGCATTTAGGCGTTCGCAGCCGCGAAGCAATCGCTTTTCACTGTGCCGGGCTTTAAGCAGTCCTCCCATGACCTCCCGTATCCGCAACGCCTACGACATCCGCGTGGACGAGGGCGTGCTGACGCCCGATCCGGCGCAGGAGAGCGTGATCACGGCGCTGGAGCGGCTGGAGGTCGATCTGGCCAAACGCGGCCTGTTCGGCAAGGCGCCGGAGGTGCGGGGCGTCTATCTCTACGGCCCGCCCGGACGCGGAAAGTCGATGCTGATGGACCTGTTCTATTCGGCGACGCCTGAGCCGCGAAAGACGCGGGCGCACTTCCACGCCTTCATGGCCCGCATCCACGATCTGGTGAAACAGTGGCGCGAGGGGGATGCGAAGACCCGCAAGGCCGTGTTCGGAACCCACAGGGGCGACGATCCTATCCCGCCGATCGCGAAGCTGATCGCGTCGGAAGCCCGGCTGCTGTGTTTCGACGAACTGCAGGTCACCGACATCGCTGACGCCATGATCCTGGGCCGGTTGTTCGAAGCCCTGTTCGAGGATCGGGTGGTGCTGGCCATCACCTCGAACCGCGCGCCGGAGGAGCTCTACAAGAACGGCATCAACCGCCAGCTCTTCCTGCCCTTCATCGACATCATCCGCGAGCGCTGCGTGGTCGTGGAGACGGCCGGGGCGCGGGACTGGCGGCTGGACCGGATGACCTCGGCCCAGGTCTGGCACACGCCGGACGACCGCGCGGCGTTCGAGGCGTTATGGCGCGAGCTGAAGGGGGGCGAGCCGGAAGAACCGGCGCACCTGACCGTGCTGGGCCGCGATGTGGTGGTGGAGCGCACCGTGGGGTCGATGGCGCGGGCGACGTTTAATGACCTGTGCGCCAAGCCGCTGGGGCCGCAGGACTATCTGGCCATCGCCCAGCGGTTCCACACCCTGTTCCTGGAAGACGTGCCGATCCTGGGTTCGGCCAACCACCACGAGGCGCGGCGTCTGGTGACGCTGGTGGACGCCCTCTATGAGGCCAAGACCAAGCTGATCGTGCTGGCGGCGGCCAAGCCGGAGGCCCTCTATACCGAGGGCTTCGGCGCCTTTGAGTTCGAGCGGACCGTGTCGCGGTTCAACGAGATGCAGAGCAAGGACTGGCTGGCGCACGTCCGCGACTGACGGCTAGGGTGGGGCCTGACCTTCGGAGTGTTTCCATGCGCCGTCTTGCCCTCGCCGCCGTCCCACTTGCCGCTCTGGCCTTAGCCGTTTCGCCGCTGACGGCGGGTGGAGCGCTCGCCCAGACGGCGCCGGCTGCGGCCAGTCGCGGTCTGACGCCGGGCGAGGTCGGGACGTGGATCACCGGGCTGGGCGGGCGGGTCGGGCCGGTGCAGACCGAGAACGGCCTGACCTTCTTCACCGTGACCAATGCGGGCCTGACCTGGGCGGTCTTCTTCTACGGCTGCGAAGCGTCTGGCTGCGGCGAGGTTCAGTTCAGCGCGGTGGTGCCGGGCGCCGGCGCCACGCTGGACAAGGTGAACGCCTGGAACCGCGACAACCGCTATCTGAAAGCCTTCCATACTGCGGCCGACACGCCGACCGCGACGGTGCAGTACGATGTCGTCGTGCTGTCGGGCGAAGGCGTGACGCAACTGGCGGACCCGCTGACGGTTTGGCTGCAACTGCTGCCCAAGTTTGCGGCAGGCATGGGCTACGTCCCGCCGCAATGATGTCCCTGTCCCAACGGGAGAAGGGAAAAGAAAAAGGGCCTGCGGATCGCTCCGCAGGCCCTTCCTCATTCGATGGTCGCGCGGCTTAAGCCAGCGAGGAATCGATGTCCTTGCAGGCTTGCAGCAGGCCTTGGACCGAGGCGACGGACTTTTCGAACATCGCCTTTTCTTCGTCGTTGGTGGTGAACTCGACGATCTTCTCGACGCCGCCGGCGCCGATCAGGGCGGGGACGCCGACGTAGAGGTCCGACAAACCGTATTCGCCCGACAGCCAGACGGCGCAGGGCAGGACGCGCTTCTGGTCCAGCAGGTAGGACTTGGCCATGGCGATGGCGGATTCAGCCGGGGCGTAGAAGGCCGAGCCGGTCTTCAGCAGGGCCACGATCTCGCCGCCGCCCTTGCGAGTGCGCTCGACGATGGCGTCCAGTTCGTCCTGCGACAGAAAGCCGGCGGCGACGGCGTCCGGCAGGGGCAGGCCGCCGACGGTCGAGTGGCGCACCATCGGCACCATATCGTCGCCGTGACCGCCCAGGGTCCAGGCGTGGATGTCCTGCACCGACACGCCGGTCTTTTCAGCCAGGAAGTAGGCGAAGCGGGCCGAGTCCAGCACGCCGGCCATGCCGACCACCTTCTCCTTCGGCAGGCCCGAGAACTTCTGCAGGGCCCAGACCATGGCGTCGAGCGGGTTGGTGATGCAGATGACGAAGGCGTTGGGGGCGTGGGCCTTGATGCCTTCGCCGACGGCCTTCATGACCTTCAGGTTGATGCCGATCAGGTCGTCGCGGCTCATGCCCGGCTTGCGCGGTACGCCGGCGGTGACGATGCAGACATCGGCGCCCGCGATGTCGGCATAGTCGTTGGCGCCCTTCAAGGCGACGTCCTGGCCGAAGACGGCCGAGGCCTCGGCGATGTCCAGCGCCTTGCCCTGCGGGGTGCCTTCGGCGATGTCAAACAGGATCACGTCGCCCAGGGCTTCGCGCGCGGCCACGTGGGCCAGGGTTCCGCCGATCATGCCGGCGCCGATAAGGGCGATCTTCGCGCGAGCCATGGATGTCTCCGTTTATTGCGTGTGCGAAAGGGGATTAATCGTGCGGGCGGTCTAGACCCCTCGCGCGGCTGTCGCAAGAACCTCGCTTTACGGCCTTGGTCAGGCTTGCGAAGGTCCGGCGACAACCGGAGGACTTCGATGCGCCGTTCATTCGCTTTCGCCCTGCTGCTGGCGTCGGTCGCCACGCCTGTGCTGGCCCAGACGCCGCCCGCGACCATCGGCGACCGCTATATCCCGGCGCCCTGGTGGATGCGCGATCCGGTCATCGCCTCCGTCGGCCAGGTGCGGGTGGAGATTCAAGCCAACCGCGCCTTCGTTTCGGCCAGCTTCCAGTCGGTGGACCGCAGCGTCGCCGAGGCCTCGCGCGCCGCCGCCGATCGGGTTCGGGCGCTGAGCCAAGCCTTGTCGGCCTATGGGGCGGACAAGGTGCGGGTCGAGACCAGCGTCACCACCCGGCCGCTCTATGACCAGTACCGCGACGAAAACGGGGTGATGCGCGACAACACCCGCGCCGACCGCGTGGCCCGCTATCAGGCCGACGCCTCGGTCAATGTGACGGTGCGTGACGTGCGCTTGGTCGAGCGGGTCTATGCGACCATCGTGGCTTCGCGTCCGACCTCGATCGGACAGGTCAATTTCAACCTGGACCCCGACAACAGTTGGAAGGCCAATCTGCAGGCCGAGGCGATGAAGGATGCGCGTCGCCGGGCCGAGGCGGCGGCGACCAACGCCGGCGCGACCCTCGGGCGGGTCAAGATCATCGATCCGTCGGGGCGGGTTTGCCAGACGGACGTCCTGGCGGGCTGGCCTTCATACGCCGCAGGGGGCGGGCAGGAGACGACGGTGGACGACATCGTGGTGACGGGCTCGCGCTCGCAAGCGCGCATGGAATATGCCGCGCCGCCAGCTCCGCCCCCACCCGGAGGCGGCGCGCCCAGCGAGGCCCAGATTGAGGCGGCTCGGCTGGCGCTGCAGCCGCCGTTGCAGGTGATGACCGACAGCGCCTGCGTCATTTACGGATTGAACTGATGGGGTTCGAGGTCGCTCCGGCCTTCGAGGCAGGATCGGTGGCCGCTGCCGAATGGCCGCTGTGCCATGTTCGGCTTCAGGACGACGCCCGCTTTCCTTGGCTGATCCTGATCCCTCGCGTCGAGGGCGCGGTGGAGCTGGAGGATCTGAGCGTCGAACAGCGGACCATGTTGATGGAGGAGACGGTGCGGGCCGGGGCGCTGGTTCGGCGGCTGGGCGCGGTCGAAAAGCTGAACGTCGGCGCCATCGGCAATGTGACGGCGCAGTTGCATGTCCATGTGGTCGGCCGCCGACGCGACGACGGTCTCTGGCCCGATCCGGTCTGGGGGCGCGGGCCGGTTGTTCCGTGTACAGACGATGAGCGGGTCCGGCGGCTGGCGATCGTCGCCAGCGGCTAGATGATATCCAGCGGCACGGCGTGTTTCGGGGGCGGGAAGGCTGCATCCAGCCGTTCCAGATCCTCCAGGTCGAACTGGATGTCCAGCGCGTCGGCGTTGGCTTCGACGTGTTCGACGGAACTGGCCTTGGGGATGGCGATGACGCCGTCGTGGCGCAGGACGGCGGCCAGCGCCACCTGGGCCGGGCTGGCGGAATGGCGATTGGCGATGTCGCGGATCAGGGGCTGCTCCAGCAGTTCACCGCGCCCAAGCGGCGAATAGGCCATCATCGGCATGTCGCGCGCCTGCATCCACGGGAAGAGGTCGAACTCCACCCCGCGCGAGGCGAGATTATAGAGCAGCTGGTTGGCGGCGCAGTCCTCGCCCCCCTCGATCTCCATCAACTGCTCCATGGCGCGCAGATCCAGGTTCGACACGCCCCAGCGGGCGATCATCCCTTCGTCGACCAGGTCGAGGAAGGCCTCGACGGTCTCCTCCAGCGGCACATGGCTTTCCCAGTGCAGCAAGTAGAGGTCCAGCCGCTCGACGCCGAGCCGTTCCAGCGACTTCTCGCAGGCCAGCATCATCTTCATCTCCGACGCGTTCTCGGGCCGGACCTTGGAGACCAAAAAGACCTCATCGCGGCGTCCGGCGATGACCTCGCCCACAAGACGTTCCGAGCGACCGTCGCCATAGAGTTCAGCCGTGTCGATCAGGGTCATGCCCAGGTCGATGCCGCGCGCCAGGGCCTGCTGCTCCTCATCGCGCCAGGCCGGGTCGTCGCCCAGCTCCCAGGTGCCTTGGCCGAGGGCGGGAACGGTCGTACCGTCCGCAAAGGTGACGAGGCGGGTCATGTCCGTCCTGACGATAATGAGCGGCGAAGACGCCGTCGGAGGAAGCGATGCGAACCCGGCATATCAAGACCGACGGTCTGGTCCAACAGGTTCTGCAGGCCGGGTTCGAGGATGACAACGCGCCGCTGGTCCTGCTGATCCACGGCTTCCCAGAACTGGGGATCAGCTGGCGCGCCCAGGTCGAGGCGATCTCGCAGGCGGGCTATCACGTCGTCGCCCCGGACATGCGGGGCTATGGCGGGACGGACAAGCCGGAGGGAGTGGAGGCCTACTCGATCCTGCATCTGGTCGGTGACATGGTCGATCTGGTCCGCGCGCTGGGCAAGGGGCCTTGCGTCGTCGTCGGGCATGACTGGGGCGCGCCGGTGGCCTGGCATTGCGCCCTGTTGCGGCCGGATCTGTTCACGGCGGTCGCGGGCCTGTCGGTGCCGTTCCAGCCGCGCCGACCCAAGGGACCGCCAACCGCCGCCATGGCCGCCATCTCGAAACGGGCCGGGCTGGGCGACCTTTACATCAGCCGATTCCAGGCGCCGGACGCGCACCGCGCGCTGGACGCCGATCCGGCGATGGCGCTGAGGAAACTGTTTTACGCCTATGACGGCGCGACCCCCGCCGATCGCAGATCGACCGGCTTCATGCCCGAAGGCGTGGCCCTGCTCGACACCATCGCCGACGACGCGACCCTGCCGCCGTGGATGAGCGAGGCGCATTTCGATGAATATGTGCAGGCCTTTTCGGCGGGCGGGTTCGAAGGACCGCTGAACTGGTATCGGGCGATGGACCTGAACTGGTCGCTGACGGCCTTCGTGCAGGACCAAACGATCACCCCGCCCGCCCTGTTCGTCGTCGGCGAGGACGACCCGGTGCGCCATTACGCCGGCGGGCATGAGGCGGGCCTGAAGGACTGGGCGCCCAACCTGACCCGCTCGGTCGTCGTGCCGGGCGCGGGCCACTGGATTCAGCAGGAACGGGCGGACGAGATCAACCGCCTGCTGCTGGATTTCCTGAAAGGCCTTTAGGCCGCCTGCTTGGTCGCCATCTGATCACGCGCCTCGGCCACGATCTCCAGGCTGCGGATGCGGGCGGTGTTGTCGAACATCATGCCGGTGACCATCAGTTCGTCCACGCCGGTCAGGGCGATGAAGTCGGTCAGTTGGCGCTTGACGGTTTCGGGGCCGCCGATGGCGGAATAGAGCAGCCGGCCCTTGGCGCCGGCGATCTGCTGCGGCGTCAGGATCGCGGCGATGTCGTCGACGGGCGGCGGCAGCTTGCCCGGCTTGCCGGTCGAGAGGCGGGCGAAGCTCTGCTGCATCGAGGTGGACAGGCGCACGCCCTCGGCGTCCGTGTCGGCGGCGAAGACATTGATCGCGGCCATGGCGCGGGGCTTGGCCAGGCGGTCCGAGGGGACGAACTCGCGGCGATACAGGGCCAGGGCCTCCAGCAGTAGTTCTGGCGCGAAATGGCTGGCGAAGGCGTAGGGCAGGCCAAGCTGGCCGGCGAGCTGGGCGCTAAATAGGCTGGAGCCCAGAAGCCAGATCGGTACGCGCAGGCCGGCGCCCGGGACGGCGCGGACGGGCTGGTTCTCCGACGCCGGTTCGAACCATTGAATCAGTTCGACGACGTCGCGCGGGAACTGGTCTGCGCCTTCGAAATAGCGCCGCAGCGCACGGGCGGTGGCGCCGTCCGTGCCGGGCGCGCGGCCCAGGCCGAGGTCGATGCGGCCGGGGAACAGGGTCTCCAGCGTGCCGAACTGTTCGGCGACGACCAAGGGCGCATGGTTGGGCAGCATGACGCCGCCGGAGCCGACGCGGATGCGCTCGGTCCCTGCCGCGACATGGCCGATGACTATGGCGGTCGCGGCGCTGGCGATGCCGGGCATATTGTGATGTTCGGCCAGCCAGAACCGCTCATAGCCGAGCCGGTCGGCGGCCTGGGCCAGGGCCAGGGTTTCATCCAGGCCGCGTCGGGCGTCGCCGCCTTCGACGATGGGGGAGAGGTCGAGAACTGAAAACGGGATCATGACGCCTAGATCGGGTCTGTCCGTCGGGGTTCAAGGGCGAGGGTCTGGAACCGCAACCGGATCAGGCGCTTTAAACTCATCTCGACGAACGGAGACTGCGTCATGACCGACACCGATCCCACCAAGCCCGAAGCGGATTGCGACGACGCCCGCGAAGCCGCCGACATGGGTGAAAAGCCGGATCTGGGTCACAAGGCGGATACGCTGATCGACGCCTTGGACGGCAGCGATTCGGGATCGGACACGCGGGCGGGTTCGCTGCGGGGCGGATCGGCCGCCGGCACGGATGATGACCCCGATTCCGCCAAGATCAATGCGCGTCTGGCTCAAGAAGGGTCGGCCGGTAAAGGCGCGGCGGATCAGGACGACGCCGCCGACTGAGCGGGCGCCTTGTCGCCGCCGCAACCATGCGCCACGGTGGCGCTCTGACCCTCTCGGTCCAAGGACGATCTCTCGATGACGCTTCGCTTGGCGGCCTCCGCCGTCGTGGTTTTGTTTTGCCTCGCAGGATGTGATCGCTCGGCCCAACCGGTCGAGGCCAAGGCTGCGCCCGAAGCGTCGGCGCCGACCGTCGCCGATGCGACGCCTCCAGCAGCCGAAGCGCCCGCCGTCGTAGGGGGGGCTGCGCCCGCCGCCGCCGACGGCGCGCCGTCCTTTGCGGTCCTTTATCCCGGCGCACAGGTGGACGGACAGCCGCTAACCGCTGGCGGCGAGGCCGGGCCGGGCGGGCTGGTGACCTTCACCACGACCGCCTCGCCGGACGATGTCGTCGCCTTCTATCGCGAGCGCGCCGAGAAGGCGGGCCTGCGGTCCGTCGCCGGAATGAACCAAGGCGACACGCGCGCCTATGGCGCGGCGGCGGACGCCACAAATGGCGCCTCCTTGCAGGTCGTCGCCACGCCGACCGAGACCGGCGAAACCTCGGTCCAGCTGGGCTGGAGCGCCGGTCAGTGAGGCGGGTCGCCGCCCTGGGCGCGGCGACGGCGATCCTGCTGGCCGTGGGGTGCGCCGGGGCGCCCAAGCCGGACGGCGCGATGCCGACAACGGGCTTTCTGGGCGATGAAGCGATCGCTCAACTGACCGATGCGGTCCCGCCGGCCCCGGTCCCGGGGTCCGTCGCGGACCTGGCGGACAAGGCGGCCTCGGCGCGGTTTGTGGCGCTGGAGGACGGCGACCGCTGGCTGCTGGCGACCGCCCATGCCGAGCTGCGCCCGCCCCTGGCCCTGCAACACTTCGACTGCGCCTTGGGCGTGCGGCTGGGGTCGGCCGAGACGCCGGCGCTGGACCGCGTGATGGCGCGGATCTTCCATGATGCGAACAGTGCGGCCGAACGCGTCAAGGCGCGCCAGGCGCGGCTGCGGCCGGTCGGCGACGATCCCAACCGGCGCGCCTGCCAGACCCTGACGCCGGCGGCGAGACGCAGCGCCTCCTATCCGTCCGGCAGCGCAGCGGTCGCGACGGCCTATGGCGAGGCCTTTGCGGCGCTGGAGCCGGACCGGGCCGAGGCCGTGCGCCGGATCGGCTACGAGATCGGGCTCAGCCGCCTGATTTGCGCTATGCACTATCCGACCGATGTCGCGGTCGGCGAACGGATCGGGCGGGATGTTGCGGCCAGGGTCGTCGCCACCCCGGCCTTCCAGGCGGACATGGCGGCGGCGAGGGCCGAGCTGGCGGCCGCGCGCCGCAGCGGCCTGACCAATCCCGGCTGCGCGGCCGAGCGCGCGGCCCTGGCGATCCCTCTGCCCTGATATGACGGCGGTGCTGGCTCTGGCCCTGCTGACCTTCCAGGCTCCGGCCGACCAGCGGTGCACGCCGCAAGAGGTCGCGGCGCTGACGACGCCGTCGACGCAGCCCTATCGCCTGACATGCCAAGCCGACCTGTCGGGCGTCGATATCCGCCGCCGCGTAATGATCGAGGGCGCGGAAGGCTCAGGGGCGTCACTGGATTGCGGAGGCGGATCCATCCGCGCGCCGGGCCCGGCGACGACCGCCGCCCCGACCCTCGCCGTCTGGTCTCGCCGCGAGGGCGATCGGTGGTCGCGGCCGGTCGATGTGACGATCCGAAACTGCACCGTCGTCGGCAATGTGCGGATCTGGGGCATGGGGGCGGGTGGATCGATGCGCGACCTGCTGGCCTCGTCGAGAACCGCCGGCCATACGCAGGCGGCCCAGTCGTCGGCGCCGATCCGCGTCGTTCTGGACCGGGTGCGGTTCGAGGGCGTGGGGACCATTCCCCTCTATGTCGGGCCGGGCGTGACGCGTACGATGGTGACGCGTTCGACCTTTACCGGCCGTTCTACCTCGACCGCCGTCTATCTGGACGCAGAGAGCGCAGGCGCGCTGATCCAGGACAACGATTTCGATATTCGCACCGGGCGCGAGCAGATCGCGGTGGACGGGTCGGGCGCCAACCGCATCGTCGGCAACCGGCTGGCGTTGCACGGCAAGGGCGGGGTGTTTCTGTACCGCAATTGCGGCGAGGACGGCGTGATCCGCCACCAGACGCCGTCGTATAATCAGATTACGGACAATCTGTTCACGGGCGCGGGCTGGCTGAGGCCACGCGCGGTTGTGATCGGGTCGCGCGAGGGCGGACGACGCTACTGCGGCGACGACCGCGGCTGGCCGTTCGGGTCCAGCGCGGACGACGGCGACGGGGCTACGGGCAATCTGACGGCGCGGAACATCGTGCGGCGCTGATCGGATGCCTTGCGCAAAGCAGTGGTTCGGGGCTGATTGCGGGATAGAGCGATCCGGGGGATTGGATATGCGGTGGGTGTTGTTTCTGGCGTCCCTTGTGGCGGCCCTCGGCTTGGCGGTGCTGACCGCCCAGACGCCCAAACCGCTGCCCGCCTCGACGCCTGCGATTCAATTCTCGGCCGCGCGCGCCATGATGGACGTGAACCGGATCGCACGAGCGCCGCATCCGGTCGGCTCGGCCGAGCATCGGCAGGTTCAGACCTATCTGGTCCAAAGGCTGACGGCGCTGGGGCTTCAGCCCAGCCTGCAGACCGGCGCCCTGTCGCCCGCCGCCGTCTCGCGGATCGCGCGGGAGGGCGGAAACGCAAACGGCCTCCAAGCGGTCAATATCGTCGGGGTCCTGCCGGGGCGCGACCCCGGCCTGCCCGCGGTCGCCCTGATGGGCCACTACGACAGCGTGCCGAACTCGCCCGGCGCCGCCGACGATGCGACCGGCGTGGCCGCCATTCTGGAAGCCGTGCGCGCGATCAAGGCGCGGGGCGGGGCCGAGCGGACGCTGGTTGTCCTGTTCACCGACGCCGAGGAGCTGAATCTGGACGGGGCGCGGGCCTTTTTCAGCGAGCATCCGCTGCGCGATGACATCGGCGCGGTGATTAATTTGGAGGCGCGGGGGGGCGGCGGGCGCGCCATGATGTTCGAGACCGGACCCGGCAACGCCCAGACCATCGCCCGCTATGCTCAGGCGACCCAGAGGGCGATGGGCGGGCCGTCCAGCAACGCCCTGGCCATCTTCGTCTATCGGCTGATGCCCAATGGCACGGACTTCACTGTGGCGGCGGATCGCAAGCTGGCGGGGATCAATTTGGCCTTCATCGGCCGCCCGGCGCAGTACCACGCGCCGTCCTCGACGCCGCAGGCGCTGGATCAGGGCAGCGTGCAGCACATCGGCTCCCAGGCGTTGGAAATGGCCGATGACCTGTTGCGGGCGCCGACCCTGCCGCAGGCGACGCAGAACGCGGTCTATGCCGACGTCTTCGGCCTGTTCGTCGTGCAGCATTCGCCGGCGATCGGCTGGCTGCTGCTGACCGTCGGAGTCCTGGCGACGGCCTTTGCCGCCTGGGGCGCGCGCCATGTCACGGGCTTGCGAGCGACGTCGGTCGTGCGGGGTGCGGCGGATGGTCTGTGGCTGTTGGCGAGCGCGGTGGTGGTGGGACAGGCGGTGCGCGTCCTGGCCGGGCCGATCGGCCGTCGCGTGGATTCGGCCGACCTCTATTACACCTTGCTGCGTCGCCTGCCGGTTCTCGAAATCGCCGTGGCCCTGGCCATGCTGGCCCTGGTTCTGATGCTGACCGCAGGGCGACGCCTGCTGGGCCGATGGGGCGCGGGCGTAGTGATACTGGCCGCATTCGCGCTTGCAACGGCGCTGGGCGGTTTCAGTCTGCCGGTCCTCGGGGCGACGGTGATTGCGCTGGCGCTCAGCCTGGCGCGGCCGAAACCGCAGGACGCAGACGCCGTCTGGGGCGGCTGGCTGGGCTTGATCGTCCTGGTTCTGATCTTGGGCGGCGGGGTGCAGGCGGTGGCGCCGGAAGCCGCCTTCCTGCTGTTGTGGCCGGGTCTGATCGCCGCCGTGGCCGCTGCGTCGACGGCGATAATCGGCGCCCGCTTCGGCTCGTGGGCGTCCTTCGCGCCCGCCATCGTGACCACGACGCTGGTCGGCGGGTGGTTGCTGGTTCAGGGGCACGGCGTCTTCCTGGGGGTCGGCATGGACATGCCTGGCGCGGTGGGGCCGATCGCCCTGATGATCGCGCTTATGGTTCGTCCTCTCACGCCCCGCGCGGGCCGCGCCTTGCCGATCTTCGCCGCCGCCAGTCTGTTAATGGCCTGCGGGATCGGCATGGCGGCGAGACTGATCGCGTGAGGCGCGTGCGTTTCGCAGTCGTCCGAGCGATGAAACCGGGCTAAGCATACCGCTGCTGTTTCTTGGGGCTTCGGCGCGCTTGCACCACCTTCACGTCAATGCCTTCACCGTCCTGTCGCTGGCGATCGCGATTCTAGGCGCGTGGACGGCGCTGGATCTGTTCAATCGCACCCGCGATCAGATCGGCGCAACGCGGTTGCGTTGGCTGGGCGTTGCGGCCCTGGCGCTGGGCGTCAGCATCTGGTCGATGCATTTCATCGCCATGCTGGGGTTCGAAGTCGAAGGCCCGGTCTTCTATGATCCCGGCCTGACGCTGGTCTCCTTCCTGCTGGCGACGGCCGGCACGTCTGTGGCCTTCCTGACGGCGGGGACGGCGCAGGCCAGCCCCATTCGACTGGCGCCGGCGGCCCTGCTGATGGGCGGATCCATCGTCGCCATGCACTATGTCGGGATGGCGGCGATGCGGATGAACGCCGTCCTGAGCTATCAGCCCGTGCTGGTCGCCCTATCGGTGCTGGTTGCGGTCGCCGCCGCCTACGCCGCTCTGATCGCGGCCCGTCAGGAGCGGGGGCTGGTCTGGCGCGCGGTCGCCGCCGTGATCCTGGGTCTGGCCATCGTCTCTATGCACCATATCGGCATGGCGGCCCTGATTCTGACCCCGATCGCCAACGCCGGGCCGGTGGAGGGCGGGGCGTCGCCGGTGGTCTTGGCGGTCGCGGTGACGACCGGGGCGGTCACGCTGCTGTTTCTCGCGCTGGGCGCCTCGATCGTGGATCAGCGGGCCAATGTTCTGGCGGCCGTGGACGCCGGCGGCGTTGGCTTCTGGGAAGCGACCCTGCCGATGAAGACGACGATGATGTCAGGCCGCGCGCGCGAAATCCTGTCCATCGATCCGTCCTGCCGCCTTGGCCCGAGCGAAGTCGGCGACCGTCTGTCGCCTGAGGATCTGCCGTTGCATCGTCAGGCGCTGGAGCGCGCCCTGGCGGGGGAGGGCGAATACGATCAAGAATGGCGTCTGCCGGCCTCTGGCCGGTGGATCCATCTGCGCGGACGCCTGATCCGTAGTCGTTCGGGCCGGCCGATCAAGATGTCGGGCGTCATCACCGACATCACCGATCGCCGCGAGGCCTTCGCCGCCTTGGCCGACAGCGAACGCTTGCAGCGATTGCTGATCAACGAACTGAATCACCGGGTAAAAAACACACTGGCCACGGTGCAGTCCATCGCCCACCAGACCGCGCGGCGCACGCCGGATGTCGCCACCTTCACCGCCCTTTTCGAAGCGCGGCTCGTGGCCCTGTCCAACACTCAGAACCTGCTGACCGCCGCGAACTGGGAGCATGTCGATCTGCGCGCCATGCTGGCTCAGGAACTGGCCCCCTATGCCGAGGAGCAGGTCCGCCTGACCGGTCCGGCCGTCGATCTGAACGCGCAACAGACGTTGGGGATGGGGATGGTCTTTCACGAGCTGGCGGTGAACGCCGCCAAATACGGCGCCCTGTCGAACGTCTCGGGCTGCGTGCGGATCGACTGGTCCGTGGCGGAAGGCCATCTGCTGCTGGATTGGGTGGAAAGTGGCGGGCCGGCGGTGTCGCCGCCTCAGCGTAAGGGCTTCGGTTCGGTGCTGATCGACTCGACGATCAACCGCTCGCTGCACGGCTCGGCGGTCATGACTTACGACCCAGAGGGCGCCAGCTTCAGCCTACGCCTTCCGCTTTAGCCGGCGTCAAAAACGGTCGTAGGTTTTGGGTGTTCTCGTTTTGATCAATGAGAACATCTTGTGAACCAGAACAAACCATGCACATAGTCCGCCTCACGAAACGGGGGCGGGTCCAGGCGGGTCTCTCCCAAGCTGAATGACGGGAATCATGGCAAGGGAGACGAAGGCAATGGCTTCACAGGCGGCACTCAAATTGGTGGGCAAGGACGACGGCGACAAGCAACGCGCCCTGGAGGCGGCGATCGCGCAGATCGATCGCGCCTTCGGCAAGGGTTCGGTGATGAAACTGGGCAAAGCGGGCGTGGTCGCCGAGATCGACAGCGTCTCGACCGGCTCGCTGGGCCTGGACATGGCGCTGGGCATCGGCGGCCTGCCGGTCGGGCGGGTGATCGAGGTGTTCGGCCCGGAATCCTCGGGCAAGACGACCTTGGCTCTGCACACCGTCGCGGAAGTGCAGAAGAAGGGCGGGGTCGCCGCCTTCGTCGACGCCGAACATGCGCTGGACCCGGTCTATGCCCAGAAGCTGGGCGTCAATCTGGATGATCTTCTGGTGTCGCAGCCGGACACTGGCGAGCAGGCGCTGGAGATCGTGGATACGCTGGTTCGGTCGGGCGCCGTCGATATTGTGGTCGTCGACTCCGTCGCGGCCCTGACGCCGCGCGCCGAGATCGAGGGCGAGATGGGCGACAGCCTGCCGGGCCTTCAGGCGCGCTTGATGAGCCAGGCGCTGCGCAAGTTGACGGCCTCGATCTCCAAATCGAAATGCATTGTGCTGTTCATCAACCAGATCCGTCACAAGATCGGCGTCATGTACGGCTCGCCCGAGACGACGACGGGCGGCAATGCGCTGAAGTTCTACGCCTCGGTGCGTCTGGATATCCGCCGCACCGGCGCGATCAAGAACCGTGACGAGGTGGTCGGCAACACCACCCGGGTCAAGGTGGTCAAGAACAAGGTCGCCCCGCCGTTCCGCGAGGTCATCTTCGACATTATGTACGGTGAGGGCATCTCCAAGCTGGGCGAAGTCATCGACCTGGGCGTTAAGGCCGGCATCATCGAAAAGTCGGGCAGCTGGTTCAGCTATGACTCCACCCGGATCGGTCAGGGCCGCGAGAATGTGCGCGAGTTCCTGAAGCAGAACCCCGACATCGCGGCCTCGATCGAAAAGGCCGTGCGCGCCTCGACCAACAAGATCGCCGACGAACTGCTGGGCACGCCCGAGCCGGACGAAGGCCAGGATCTGGAAGGCTGACGCCAGCCTCCGAGGCTGGGCGGACTGTCAGAGTTTGTCCCGGTCTCGGTCCGGTCTTTTCACCGCTACTCCGTCGCCCCTAGCGACCCGCCACCGACCCCGCGAAGGGCGCCGGAGCGACCCGCTCGACCTCGTGTCGGGCGGGTCTTTTTTTATGCCCTCGTCATTCCGGGCGGAGGGCCGCTTGGCCCGAAGACCCGGAACCCAGCGGCGCTGAAGGCGGAATCTATCCACCGCACGACGTCGAGCAGCGAGTCCGCGACAGGTTCGCGCTTTCGCGCCGCTGGGTTCCGGGTCTTCGCTACGCTTCGCCCGGAATGATAAAAGGGCAAAGGTGCCCCAAACGAAAACGGGCGACCCGAAGGCCGCCCGTTCCGTCTTCTGTGGATGTCCGCTACCGATCAGGCGGCGGCTTTCTCCGGAGCGAACTTGCCGTAGAAGGTTTCGTTCTTCGCCGCCATGTCGCGCAGCAGCTGCGGGACCTTGAAGCGGTCGCCGTAGGTCGCGGCCAGGCGGTCTGCGGTTTCGACGAACTTGGCCAGACCGATGCCGTCGATCATGCTGATCGGGCCGCCGGTCCAGGGCGCGAAGCCCCAGCCCAAGATGGCGCCCAGATCGGCCTCGCGCGGATCGTCGATGACGCCCTCTTCCCAGCAGCGGGCCACTTCGACGGCCTGGCGATACAGCAGGCGCGTCTTCAGCTCGTCGATCTGAGCGAAGGCGGTCGGCTCTTCCGGCTGGTCGATGCCCTTGATGGTCGGGGCCAGTGCGCCCAGACCCTTCCAGATCGTCTTGGGCTTCTGATCGTAGTCGTAGAAGCCCTTGCCGTTCTTGCGACCGAAGCGACCGCCCTCGACCATCTTGGCGACGATGTCGGCGCCTTCCGACGGGACGTATTTGTCGCCAAGATCCAGCGCCGTCTGTTTGGCGATCTTGTAGGACAGGTCCAGGGCGACGTCGTCGTGCATCTCCAGCGGGCCGCGCGGCATGCCGGTCATGCGACCGACATTGTCGATCAGGGCCGGGCCGTAGCCCTCTTCCAGCATCGCCATGCCCTCCATCAGGAAGGTGGAGAAGCAGCGCGAGGTGTAGAAACCGCGGCTGTCGTTGACGACGATCGGCGTCTTCTTGATCTTCAGCACATAGTCCAGCGCCTTGGCGATGGCCGCCTGACCCGTCTTTTCGCCCAGGATGATCTCGACCAGCATCATCTTGTCGACGGGCGAGAAGAAGTGGATGCCGATGAAGTCTTCGGGCCGCACCGAGGCCTCGGCCAGGCCGGTGATCGGCAGGGTCGAGGTGTTGGAGCCGAAGACGGCGCCCTCGGCCAGTTGCGCCTCGGCGCGCTTGGTCACGTCGGCCTTGATCTCGCGGTTTTCGAACACGGCCTCGACGACCAGGTCCGAGCCCTTGATCAGATCATAGTCCGTCGTCGCCGTGACCGAACCCAGTAGGGCGTCGTACTTCTCCTGCGTCAACTGACCGCGCGACAGGCGCTTCTTCAGCAGTTCCTCGACGTGGGCCTTGCCCTTGTCGGCGGCTTCCTGCGTCTGGTCGATCAGGATGGTTTCGATGCCGGCCAGCGCCTGCACATAGGCGATGCCCGCGCCCATCATGCCGGCGCCGATGACCGTGATCTTCTTCGGATCGGACTTGGACACGCCGGCCGGGCGAACGGCGCCCTTGTCCAGCTCCTGCTTGGACAGGAACAGCGAACGGATCATGGCTTGGGCCTGCGGCGTCATCAGGGTTTTGATGAAGTAGCGGGTCTCGATGCGCAGGGCCGCGTCCATCGGCACCTGGGCGCCTTCGTAAACGGCCTTCATCAGGTTCACCACGGCCGGATAGTTACCATAGGACTGCTTGCGCAGCATGGCGTTGCCGACCATGAAGTTCTGAATGCCGGCCGGGTGATAGGGGCCGCCGCCGGGCAGTTTGAACGACTTTTCGTCCCAAGGCTGGACGGCCTTGCCGCCGTTCTTGATCCAGGCCTTGGCGGCCTCGACCGACTGGCCCTTCTCGACCACCTCATGGACGATGCCGGCGCCCTTGGCGTCATTCGGGCGGAAGGACTTGCCCTCGCTCATCGCCATCATGGCGTTCTGAACGCCAACCAGACGCGTCAGGCGCTGGGTGCCGCCGCCGCCGGGGAAGAGGCCGACCTTGATCTCGGGCAGGCCCAGCTGGATCTTGGTGTCGTTCTCGACCACGCGGTAGTGAGCGGCCAGGGTGAACTCCAGTCCGCCGCCCAAAGCGAGGCCGTTGATCGCTGCCGCGATCGGCTTGCCAGAGGTTTCCAGCGCCCGGAAGGCGCCGTTCAGCTTCCAGCCGGCGTCGAACGCCTTTTGCAGGTCGCCGCCGCCCGACAGCACGCCGCCGGCCATGTCGCCCAGGTCCGCGCCGGCGCAGAAGCCCGAGGCCTTGCCCGAGGTGATGACGGCGCCCTTGATGGCGTCGTCGGTCTTGATGCGTTCGACCAGCTCGGGGATTTCCTTCATCACCGAAGAGGTCAGGGTGTTCATCGAACGGCCCGGAACGTCGAAGGTGACCAGGGCGATGCCGTCGGCGTCGACGTCGATCTTGAAGTTTTCCATATCCATTTGCTCCTGGATCAGACGCGTTCGATGACGGTGGCGGTGCCCATGCCGCCGCCGATGCACAGGGTGACCAGGGCGGTCGACTTGTTCGAGCGCTCCAGCTCGTCAAGCGCGATGCCAGTGATCATGGCGCCGGTGGCGCCGAGCGGGTGGCCCATCGAGATACCGCCGCCGTTCACGTTCATCTTGGCGTGGTCGATGTCGAGCGCCTGCATGTAGCGCAGGACGACGGCGGCGAAGGCCTCGTTCAGCTCCCACAGGTCGATGTCGTCGGGAGTCATGCCCAGCTTGCCCAGCAGTTTGCGGGTCACATATTCCGGGCCGGTCAGCATGATCGACGGCTCCGAACCGATCGAGGCGCCGCCCAGGATCTTGGCGCGCGGCTTCAAGCCCAGGGCCTGGCCAGCTTCCAGCGACCCGATCAGCACGCCGGCCGAACCATCGACGATGCCGGACGAGTTGCCCGGCGTGTGGACGTGATTGACGCGCTCGACCTCGGGATAGCGCTGATTGATTACGCCGTCGAAGGCCATTTCGCCCATCATGGCGAAGGAGGGGTTCAGGCCGCCGAGCGCCTGCATGTCCGTGTTCGGACGGATCGTCTCGTCATGATCCAGGATGGTCAGGCCCAGCTGGTCCTTGACGCCGATGACCGAGTTCTTGAACCGACCCTCGGCCCAAGCCTTGGCGGCGCGCTTGTGGCTCTCGACCGAATAGGCGTCCACGTCGTCGCGGCTGAAGCCATATTTGGTGGCGATCATGTCCGCCGATACGCCTTGCGGCACGAAATAGGTCGGGAAGGCCGAAGAAGGGTCGGTCGGCCAGGCGCCCATATCCGAACCCATGGGCACGCGGCTCATGACCTCGACGCCGCCGCCGACGGCGAAGTCGGCCTCGCCGGACTTCACCTTGGCCGTCGCCATGTTCACGGCTTCCAGGCCCGAGGCGCAGAAGCGGTTGATCTGGACGCCCGCCGTATATTGCGACCAACCGGCCGAGAGCACGGCGGTGCGCGCGATGTCGGCGCCGAGTTCGCCCACGGGCGTGACGCAGCCCAGGATGACGTCGTCGACCTTGGAGGTGTCCAGATCGTTGCGGTCGCGCAGGGCTTCCAGCACCTGGGTCGCCAGGCTGAGGCCGGTGATCTCGTGCAGCGAGCCGTCCTTCTTGCCCTTGCCGCGCGGCGTGCGGACGGCGTCGTAGATATAGGCGTCAGCCATGGAAGTGCGTCTCCATCTTTGGGCCCATCCTCAACGTGCGGCAGGTCGCGGCACGACGGACAGGGCGGTTCCAAGCGTGGACGCCAAGAACCCTACGTTTACGTCAACGTCAAGTAATAAGCCGCGTGATCGCGGCCGCTTGAGGCGGATGCTTCGACGGACTGACGGTATCAGAACGTGGGAATGCCGGCCGAGCGCCCGCTGTCAGCGAGGCGGAATACGGGTGGCGCCGCCGGTGATCTTGCAGGCGTATTCGGTCTGCGGACGCCCGGTCTGAACGCCAGTCGGCGTCAGAATGCCTTGGTCACGCGTGCAGGCGGCTTCCAAGGCGTTCAGCTCCTGCTGATAGCTATTGGTCGCGCCCATCGTGCCGCAGCCCGAAAGCAGCGGCAGGACAATGGCGGCGGAAAGGATGAGGATACGCATGGTTCGGTGCTCCCTTTGGAGCGTCAACCGCTCCACATAGCCCCCCGGCCCTCGAAGACTACTGCGTCGCCGACAGCCTGACCAGCTTGCCGTTCTGCTCGTCGGTAATGGCCCAGACCGACCCGTCGGCGCCGACCGCCACATCGCGGATGCGTTCGCCCAGGTCCGTCAGCAGACGCTCTTCGCCCACTACGCGGTTATTCTGGATCACCAGACGCGCGATATGTTTTTCCTTCAGGCCTGCGACCAGCAGGTTTCCGTCCCAGCTGGGGAACATGGCGCCTTGATAGAAGGTTGCGCCGCCGGGCGCGATCACCGGATCCCAGTAATAGACGGGCTGTTCGGTGCCAGGGGTCTGGGTGGCGCCGCTGTTGATCTGACCGCCCGCATATTCGACGCCGTAGGCCGCATCCGGCCAGCCGTAGTTGGCGCCGGCCTTGTCCAGATTGACCTCGTCGCCGCCGCGCGTGCCATGTTCGATGGTCCAGATGGCGCCCGTTCCCGGCTGAACGGCAACGCCCTGGACGTTGCGGTGTCCCAGGCTCCAGATTTCCGGCAGGGCTCCGGCGCGGCCAACGAAGGGATTGTCTTGCGGGACCGTGCCGTCGGCGTTGATGCGGATGGTCTTGCCCATGTGCGAGCCTAGATCCTGCGCCTGGGGCCGCATAGGCTTGTCCGAACGCTCGCCCAGGGTGATGAACAGCTTGCCATCCGGCGCGAAGGCCAGGGACGACCCGAAATGCTTGTCGCCGTCATAGACGGGCAGGGCGCGGAAGATGACCTGAACATTCTCGACGCGCGATCCGTCGTCCGACAGACGCCCGCGCGCGACCGAGGTGGCGTTGCCGCCTTCCCGCGGTTCGGCATAGCTCCAATAGATCATGCGATCCTGCGCAAAGCTCGGCCCGACGATCACATCCAGCAGGCCGCCTTGACCGCGCGCGTCGACGGCGGGCAGGCCCGCGACCGGTTCGCCGAGCTGGCCTTGAGCGGTGATGATGCGCAGACGACCCGGCTTTTCGGTGACCAGCCAGCGGCCGTCGGGCAGGGCCGCCAGACCCCAGGGGTGGACAAGGCCCGAGGCGACCACCGTGTGGGTCATGGCCTGTTCGGTCTTGACGCCCGGCGCGCGGGTCTGGCCGGCGAAGGCCGGTTGTTGATCAGGATTGTTCGCCGGACGCGTTTCCAGCGGGGCCCCGGCCTGAGGCGCAGCGCCGGCGCTCTCGCTATTTGCGCCACAGGCGGCGGCGAGAACGAGCAGGGATGTCGAGGCGGCGGCGACGATCAGGCGCATGAAGGGCGAGCTCCGGCTGGGCTGTGGGCAGTCGTTACGAAACGGCGAGGCCAGCGTTACCGTTCCTGGCTTAGACCGTCTTGCGCTCTATCGCCGCAGGTTCTGGTCCGAGACGACTTGAACCGCGCGCCCGACGGAGATATAGGCACGCCTCTTTCGCGCTGGCCCCGGCCTCGCGCAGGGCCCGGGACTGGGTAGCTCAGATGGTTAGAGCGGTGGATTCATAACCCACAGGTCGGCGGTTCGATCCCGCCTCCAGTCACCACCTCTGCCAAAACTCGTCACGGCTGCGGCTACATGGGCAACTATCCGGCTTGCACCGTCACGCCGCACGCGTCTCGACAACGAGCACCGGCGTAAAATCTCGGTTGTGATATTGCGCGCCGAAGGTGTGTGATATATCGTTGTTATCAAGGTGTAGGGAGTGCGCAAATGCTGATCATCCTGGTCGCCGCGATCGGAATCCAGACCGCCTCCGCGCCGGCGACAAACAAGGTGGAAGCCTCGTCTGACACCACCGCCATTTCTGACGTGTCTCCTCCTGAAACATCTGCTGATGCTCGGGTGTGTCGCATGGAGACCGTCACAGGTTCTCGTTTCAGAGTGCGAGTGTGCCGAACCGCGAGAAGCGTGTCGGCGAACCGGTTGGGCAGCCAAGATATGCTGCGGCAGATGCAGGGACTTCCGGACCTGCCACCGGCACCCACTTCACCTAATGGATTCTAAGTCAAAAGCTCTTGAGCCAGTGGTTGGCCACAGCCATCCATAAGTTGCAACCTGCGCAGTTGTGCTGCGTTTTCCGGTCGAGATTTCAACCTTGACCGGAGTTTCGTCGTGACGATCCGAACCAAAGCCCTGATGGCGGCCGTCGCCGCAATGACGCTGGGTGCTGCCGCCTGCACCCAGGCCGAGCAGGAAAAGACCGAGGCGCATGCCGAGGCTGCGGCCGACAAGACGGCCGATGTCGCGTCTCAGGCCGGAGAAGTGATCGAAGGCGGCGCGATGAAGGCGGCGCAGGCGGTCGAGAGCGGCGCCGGCAAGGTCGCCGACAAGCTGGAAACCGAACAGGCCGAGGCTGCGGCCGAGGGCAAGCCTGGCGCGATCAATCCCGCGACCGACCAGCGCGTGCCGGCCAATAACAACTAAAAGTCGATCAGGCGGGAGGCGGCGCGCCGCCTTCCGCCAGGATCGCATCGATCAGGGCGTGGGCTTCTTGGCTGGACCAGTCCGCCTCGCCCTTCATGACAGCACGGATGCGGCCCTGACGATCCAGGACGATGGTCTGCGGCATGGCGCCCTTGCCGGGGAACTCGAACGGCAGCTGGAATTTGGCGTCGCTGTAGAAGGGCAGGGGCGCGTGGTCGGCCAAGAAGCGTTTCGCCTCGGCTGCGGCTTCGGGCGTGGCGTCCACGTTGATCGGCAGGACGACCAAATCCTCGTTGGTCTCATAGGCCTTCGCCAGCGCCTGGAGCGTCGGCATCTCCGCCTTGCACGGCGCGCACCACATCGCCCAAAGGTTCACGACCACGACCTTGCCTTGAAAGGCCGAGAAACGAACGGCTGTGCCGGTGCCATCGCGGAACGCGTATTCGGGCGCCGGTTTCGACTCGGCCGGGGTCGACAACGCGGCCAGGGATCCAACCGCGAAGCGCGCCAAGTCGCTTTTTGGCGCCGCAGCGGCGGTTGTGGTCTGTTCGACTTGCGCCTTCTGGCGATGATTGGCGTATAGCGACATCGCCATGCCGCCGGCGCCGGCGATGGTGCTGACGACGACGACCGCGCCGACGACCGCCCAGATCGCCTTTCTTGAGCCGCTCATGACCGAAACACCTTCTTCCGACGCCAATCCATCCGGCGGTTCGACTGCGCCGGTGAAGCCCGCGGGTCAAGACATGTGGGGCGGACGCTTTTCGTCGCGCCCCGCCGAGATCATGCAGGCGATCAACGTCTCCATCGGCGTGGACCAGCGCCTGTGGCGGCAGGATCTGGCCGGATCGCGGGCCCACTGCCGCATGCTGGCCAAGCAGGGCATCATCTCGCAGGCCGATGCGGACGCGATCCTGGGCGGGCTGGAGGTCATCCAGTCCGAGATCGAGGCCGGGACCTTCCCGTTCCGCGACCAGTTCGAGGACATCCACATGAATGTGGAGGCGCGCCTCAATGAACTGATCGGCGAGCCGTCGGGCCGGCTGCACACGGCGCGCAGCCGCAACGATCAGGTCGCGGTCGATTTCCGCCTGTGGGTCCGCGACGCCTGCGATCGCTCGGTCGCGCAGTTGAAGGCGCTGCAGGCCGCGTTGCTGACGCGCGCCGAACAGCATGCCGGCGACCTGATGCCCGGCTTCACCCATTTGCAGACCGCCCAGCCCGTGACCCTGGGTCACCATCTGATGGCCTATGTCGAGATGTTTGGCCGTGATGCCGGACGTTTCGCCGACGCCCGCGCCCGGATGAATGAAAGCCCGCTGGGGGCGGCGGCCCTGGCCGGTTCGCCCTTCCCCATCGATCGTCAGGCGACGGCGGCGGATCTGGGTTTCGACCGACCGATGGCCAACAGTCTGGACGCCGTGTCGGACCGCGACTTCGCGCTGGAAAGCCTGGCGGCCGCCTCGATCACGGCGGGCCACCTGTCGCGCCTGGCCGAGGAGATCGTGGTCTGGATGACGCCGATGTTCGGATTTGCGTCGTTGCCCGACGACCTGACGACCGGCTCGTCGATCATGCCGCAGAAGCGAAACCCCGACGCCGCCGAACTGGTGCGGGCCAAGACGGGCCGGATCATGGGGTCCCTGGTCGCCCTGTCCACGGTGATGAAGGGCCTGCCGCTGGCCTATTCCAAGGATATGCAGGAGGACAAGCCGCCGGTGTTCGAGGCCTTCGACGCCCTGGATCTGGCCCTGGTCGCCATGACGGCGATGGTGTCGGCGCTGCAACCGAATACCGAGCGGATGGCCCAGGCGGCGGGCGCGGGATTTTCGACCGCGACGGATCTGGCCGATTGGTTGGTGCGCGAACTGAACCTGCCGTTCAGGAAGGCGCACCATGTGACCGGCGCGGCGGTCAAACGGGCGGAAGGGTTGGGCGTGGATCTGTCGCAACTGCCGCTGGAAGAAATGCAGAAACTGGAGCCGGGGATCACCGAAGCGGTTTACAAGGTGCTGACCGCCGAGGCTTCGTGCCAAAGCCGCCAAAGCTATGGGGGAACCGCGCCGGAACAGGTCCGTGCGCGCATCGCCGACTGGAGAGCCCGCCTGTGAAAAAATCTCTGATCCTCGCGGGCGCGCTCGCCCTTCTGACCTCTGCCTGCGGCCGGATGGCCGATCTGGAATCGCCGGTGCGCGAGACCGAGCGTGCGCCGCGCAGCAGCCGCGCGCCGGGTCTGCCCGAGCCGGCCACCATGAACCGTCCGTCCAGCAGCGTGCCGATCGACGGCGGCCCGTCCAACCCGATCGGCGCCGGCGCCGCCCAGAACGACCCGCGGTAAGTTGCACCATTTCGATCTGAAAGACGGCGCCCTCCATGCTGAGGGCGTGCCGCTGGAGCTGATCGCGGACGAGGTCGGCACGCCGGCTTATGTCTATTCGACCGCGACCCTGAAGCGGCATTACGGCCTGCTGCGCGCCGCCGCCGATGCGCATCGGGACGCTTTGGGCGAGGCTCTGATCGCCTTTGCGGTCAAGGCCAACTCCAACCTTTCGGTGTTGGCGACCCTGGCGAAACTGGGATCCGGCGCGGACACCGTCTCCGAGGGCGAAATCCGCCGCGCCTTGGCCGCCGGCGTGCCGTCCGACCGGATCATCTTCTCCGGCGTCGGCAAGACCGATGTGGAAATGGCCTTCGCCATCAGCGTCGGCGTGCGTCAGATCAATGTCGAATCCGGCGCCGAGCTGGATCGGCTGATCGCCGTTGCAGCCATGATGGATGCGTCGCCGGCCATCGCCGTCCGGGTGAATCCGAACGTGGGCGCGGGCGGCCACGCCAAGATCACCACGGGCGGCAAGGGCGACAAGTTCGGCGTGCCGGTCGAGGAGGCGATGGACCTCTATGCCCGCGCCTCGGCCTCGCCCCATGTCACGCCGGTGGGGCTGGCCTGCCATATCGGCAGCCAGATCACCGACCTTGAGCCGCTGGAGGCCGCCTTCGAGGTCTTGGCGGACATGACGCGCAAACTGCGGGCGCAGGGTCATGCCGTGACCCGGCTGGATCTGGGCGGCGGGCTGGGCGTGCCCTATTCCGGCGGGACCGAGCCGCCGTCGCCGGCCGAATATGTCGCCATGGCCGCGCGGGTTCTGAACGGGCTGGACGTCGAGGCGGCGTTCGAGCCGGGCCGGCTGCTGGCCGCCAACGCCGGTGTGTTGTTGAGCCAGGTGATACAGGTCAACGAACGCTCGGACGGACGGCGCTTCCTAGTGCTGGACGCGGCGATGAACGACCTGATGCGGCCGGCCCTGTACGACGCCTTCCACGACATCCAGCCGGTCAATCCGCGCGAGGGCGGGGCGACGGCCTATGACGTGGTGGGGCCGGTGTGCGAGACGGGCGACACCTTCGCGCGTGACCGCGCGCTGCCGCCGCTGGAGGCCGAGGACCTGATCGTCTTCACCGGCGCGGGGGCCTATGGCGCGGTGATGTCCAGCGAATACAACAGCCGGCCCCTGATCCCCGAAGTGCTTGTGGATGGCGATCAGTGGGCCGTGATCCGGCCGCGCCCGACCTATGAAGAGATGCTGGACCGCGAGCCGTTCGCCGATTGGCTTTGATCGCCGATTCTTCTCGACCGTTATAAAGTAACACGCTATAGGGCCGGTCATGTCTCCCGGTCCCGAACAGTCCGTCATGCTTTCCCTTCTGGGCGGCGGCTTCGTTGCGGCCTTTCTGCATGCGGCCCTGCCGACGCATTGGCTGCCCTTCACCCTGGTGGGGCGGGCGCAAGGCTGGCGACCGTCGCGGATTCTGATGGCGGTGACGGCGGCGGGCCTGGCCCATATCGCCACGACGGCGGTGGTCGGTAGTCTGATCGTGGCGGCCGGTCTGGCGCTGGACCAGTGGATTGAGGGCGTGCTTCCCCACCTGGCGGCGGTGCTGCTGTTCCTGTTCGGCGCCTTCTATCTGGCGCGCGCGACCCTGAAACGTCCGGCCATGGCCGGTGGTCCCGCGGTCGAGACGCCCGAGCCGGCCGTTTCCGACAAGGCCGCCTTCCTGGGTCTGGTCGCCATGATGGCGGTCTCGCCGGGCGAAGTGCTGCTGCCCATCTATCTGTCTTCGGCCTCGGCGGGGCTTGGAGCCTTGGCGCTGCTGACGGTGGTGTTCGCGGCGGGGACCATCGCCGGCATGGCGGTCTTCACGGCCCTGGCCAGCGCAGGCGCCTCGATCCTGCGGCTTGAACGCTGGGCGCGATATGAGGGGGCGGTGCTGGGCGTGGCCCTGATCGCTCTCGGCCTCGTTGTCGCCATGCACCAACACTGAAGCAATATTACATGATAACATTCAATGCGTTATCATGTAGCGGCTTGGCTGTTTCGCCAGAGGGCGTATATGCGAGCCATGAACGCCGCGCACGACCACAGCCCCAGCCATGACCACGACCATGCGGATCATGGCCACGGGTATTCTCACAGCCACCACGGACACAGCCACGGCCACGGCGGTCATAGCCACGGCCCAGTGGACACCGGCGACTGGCGCTATGCCGTCGGCCTGGTGGTCAATCTGCTGTTCGTGGCGTGCGAGTTCGGCGCGGGGCTGATCGCGGATTCGACCGCACTGCTGGCCGACGCCGGGCATAATCTGTCGGACGTGCTGGGCCTGGCCATGGCGGGTGGAGCGGCCTGGCTGGCGCGACGCGGCGCGCATGGAGCGGCGGGCGGTCGGCGGACCTATGGTTTCGGCAAGGCGACGGTGCTGGCGGCGCTGGGCAATGCGCTGCTGCTGATCTTCGCCTGCGGGGCCATCGCGTTCGAGGCCGTGCGGCGATTCAACGAGCCTGCGCCGGTCGGCTCGGGCGTCATCATGGCGGTCGCCGGCATCGGCTTCGTCATCAACCTGGGCACTGCGCTGCTGTTCATGAAGTCGCAGCACGATCTGAATGCGCGCGGCGCCTATCTGCACATGATGGCTGACGCGGGCGTGTCGCTGGGTGTGGTGCTGGCGGGCGGGCTGATCATGATGACCGGCTGGTCGGTGGTCGATCCGGTGGTCAGCCTGGCGATCGTGGTCGTGATCCTGTGGTCGACCTGGGGCCTGCTGAAGGACTCGGTCAATCTGGCCATGGACGGGGCCCCGACGGGCGTGGACGTGCCGGCTCTGGAACAGGCGCTTGTCGGCTTGCCGGGGGTACGAGCCGTGCATGATCTGCACGTCTGGGGACTGTCGACGACCGAGACGGCCCTGACCGCCCACCTGGTCCACGACCGCGCCGACACGGCGGCCCTGATCTGCGAGGCCCAGGCCGTGGCGAAGCGCTACGCCATCGGCCATACGACCTTGCAGCTGGAGACCGAGCCCCTGCCGGATTGCCCGGGCTGCTGAGCCCTTAGGCCTGTTCGAACGTCACCGGCGCGCCCCAGAACTGAGAGACCAGTTCCGACTGCGGCCCGGCCTGGCCGGTGGTCAGGAAGTCGCGACGTCCGCTGTCGCCCAGATCGTATTCGGGGTGCGCCTTGAAATAGCGCTCCAGCGCATCCGCCACCGCCGTCGGCTGTTCAATCAGAACGGTGCCGGCCGGCAGAGCCTGGGCGAACAGTTCGGCGACAATCTCATAGTGGGTGCAGCCCAGGATGGCCTTGTCCGGGTGGCGGCCGATGCGACGACGCAGCGCGTCGACGTGGTCGTCGATCACCACCTTCAGCTCTTCCGGCGGCGCGCCCAGTTCGATCAGGCCCGCCAGGCCGGGGCAGGGTTCGGAGAAGACGGCGATGTCCTCGCGCCGCTTGTCGATCTCAATCTCATAGACGCGGCTGATGGCGGTGGCGGCGGTGCAGAAGACGCCGGTGATGTCGATGGAGGCGACCTTTTCGCCCTCCTGCGGGCGCTCGGCCTCGAAGCTCCAGGGCTTGCCGGTCGCCGCCTCGATGGTCGGGACGATGATGCCCAGGATGTTGACCGGGCGGCCCAGACGCTCGCGCAGACCCGGCAGCCAAGTCTGTTGCAGACGGCGAAGCGCAATGGCGCTGGCGGTGTTGCAGGCCAGGACGACGACAGAAGCGCCGGCGTCGAACAGCCGCTCGCAGCCGATTTTCGTCAGTTCGACGATGTCTTCGCCGCCTCGCCCGCCATAGGGGGCGTGGGCCTGATCGGCCAGATAGACGAAGTCCCGTTGGGGGAAGCGTCGGGTCAGTTCGCGGTGGACGGTCAGGCCGCCCACGCCGGAGTCGAAAACGCCAATAGCCATGGCCCGGCTTTAGAACAGTGCGACGACGTATCCAACCGGATTGGCGACAAGTTTATCCCCGCGTCAGGTGACGGGGGCGATCCGTGCGCCTAAGTGTACCGCAACCATGATCTTGTTTCGGAGCACTCCATGCATAGACGCCAGCTTCTCATCGCGGGCGGCAGCCTGATGGCCCTGTCGGCCTGCGCTTCCACAGGCGCGACCTCGGGCGGGTCCGCTGCGGCGCCGTCCGCCGCCAGCGTCGCCGAGGAAGCGCGCATCGCCCGGGCCGTCCTGCCCAGCCAGACGCCGCGCGCCGAGCTGCTGCAGGCCTGGACCGGGAAGTATGATGGCGTTCCGCCCTTCGACAAGGTGACGCCGGCCAAGCTGCGCGAAGCCATGCTGGAAGGCATCGAACTGCAACGCGCCGATATCGCCGCCATCGCCAACAACCCCGAGGCCCCGACGTTCGCCAACACCATGGCGGCGCTGGAGCTGGCCGGCGAGCCGCTGGACCGGGCGTCCAATGTCTATGGCGTGATGACCTCCAACATCGGCGGCGAAGCCTATGACGCGGTCGACACCGAGCTGTCGCCGCTGCTGTCCGCTGCTTCGGACGAGATCACCTTCAACGAGAAGCTGTTCCAGCGGGTCAAGACCGTCGCCGACACCGCGGACGCGGCGGGCCTCAGCGCCCAGCAGAAGCGTCTGGCCGAGCGTCGCCGCGACGCCTTCATCCGTTCGGGCGCCAATCTGGACGCGGCCGGCAAGGCCGAACTGGGCCGGATCAACACCGCCCTGTCCAACGCCTTCACCCGCTTCGGCCAGAAGGTCGTCGCCGATGAGAATTCCTGGACGCTGATTCCCAACGAGGCCGGCGTGCGGGGCCTGCCGGACTCGAACAAGGCCGCCGCCGCCGGCGCCGCGCGCAGCCGCAATCTGCAAGGCTGGGCGATCCTGAACACGCGTTCGGCGGTCGATCCCTTCCTGACCTTCGCTGACGACCGGGCCCTGCGCGAGCAGGTCTGGAAGAAGTTCGTCAATCGCGGCGACAACGGCGACGCCAACGACACCAACTCGACCATCGCCGAGATCGTGAAGCTGCGCGACCAGCGCGCCAAGCTCTTGGGCTATCGCAACCACGCCGAACTGCGCATGCAGGACACGATGGCCAAGACCCCGGCCAATGCTCAGGCCCTGATGGATCGCGTCTGGGCGCCGGCCAAGGCCCGCGTCGCCGAGGAAGTCGCCGACATGAAGGCGATCGCCGGCTTCGACATCGAGCCGTGGGACTACCTCTACTTCGCCGAGAAGGTGCGCAAGGCCAAGTACGACCTGGATCAGAACCAGCTGAAGCCCTACTTCGAGCTGAACGCGGTCCGCGCCGGCTCCTTCGCCATGGCCGAGCGCCTTTACGGCTTCCAGTTCAAAAAGCTGCCCACGGGATCGGTGCCGACCTTCGAGCCGGACGTCGAGGCCTATGAGGTCTATGACAAGAGCCGCGATGGCCGCCTGATCGGCTTGTACTACACCGACGACTACGCCCGTCCGGGCAAGCGTTCGGGCGCCTGGATGACCACCTATCGGTCGTTCTCGCAGCTGGACGGCGCCAAGGTCATTCTGGCGTCGAACAACAACAACTTCACCAAGCCGGAGCCGGGCGAGCCCGTGCTGATCTCGCTGGACGACGCCGAGACCTTGTTCCACGAGTTCGGCCACGCCCTGCACTATCTGTCGTCGGTGGTAACCTATCCGTCGTACGGCAATACGCCGCGCGACTTCGTCGAATATCCGTCGCAGGTGCACGAGCACTGGGTGCTGAGCCGCCCGATCCTGGACGGCTATCTGAAGCACTATCAAACGGGCGCGGCCATGCCGGCCGAACTGGTCAACAAGATCGAGGCCGCCGCCACCTTCAACCAGGGCTATGCGACGGTCAGCTATCTGTCCTCGGCCATCGTGGACATGGACCTGCACACCCAAGCCGTACCGCCGACCGATATCGACGCGTTCGAAAAGGCCAGCCTGGCGCGGATCGGCATGCCCAAGGAGATCGTGATGCGGCACCGCCTGCCGCAGTTCAATCACCTGTTCACGTCGGACGCCTATTCGGCGGGCTACTACAGCTATCTGTGGTCCGAGACGATGGACGCCGACACCTGGGCCTATTTCGAAGAGTCGGGCGACGTGTTCAATCCGGACATCGCCGGCCGCTTCAAGTCGATCATGCTGGCGCCGGGCAACACCACCGATCGCGCCGAAGCCTATCGCGCCTTCCGCGGTCGCGACCCGGACGTGGCGGCCCTGCTGAAGGTCCGGGGCTTCCCGGTTTCCTGATCAAGGGTAGTCCGTTCTTCGGGACGGATGAGGCCTTGGTGAAAGCCCCTATCTATAAGTCGGACGCCGCCGGACGATCTGTCCGGCGGCGTCTTGCGTTTCAAGCGTTGAAGGCGAAGCGCCCGCGCGCATATTCGGCTCGGCGATGGTCGGGCAACAGAGACAACGCTTCCTGCCGGAAGCTATTGCGACAGACCGGGCGCTCAATCGATCGGACACTACGGCAAAAGCGATCTGCGGCCCCGTTGACGCGTGCGTCGAACGCAGCCGCTCCATGTCGGGTCGACAGATCGAGATCGCCATAGGGGATGTGGGCTTCGAACTGCGCGGCGCTTGCTGAACCGGCCGAGAGGACCGCAGCGGCCGTGATAGAGACGATTTTGAGCATGATCCTGAGTTCCGTTTTCCAACCCCTTGTTGTCCGGGGTAGCCAACGGTGAAGCTGGATCCGATCGAAACGGCGAAGCTTATGCGGCCGAATGGCGCCGCTTCAATAATTCGACGTCATGACATTTCGGTCAGGATCGACCCGTCTGCGCATCCGATGCTTCTACTGAGGCTTCTCACCCTCTAAGTCAGGGCAGGCATCTGCTGGAGATTTCATGACCGTCGTCGCCTCCTACGTTTATCGCGACGGCCAGCGCGTGCGAGAGGCGCCGCTTACGCCCGAGGGGTTGGCGCTGGAGCCGGGCGAGTTCGTCTGGGTGGGGCTGTACGATCCGACGGACGCCGAGATCGACGTCTTGGTGGAACGGTTCAAGCTGCATCCGCTGGCGGTCGAGGACGCCCTGGCGGCGCACCAGATGCCCAAGGTCGAGGTCTATGGCCGCGAACTGTTCGTAGTGGCGCGCACGGCGATGAAGATCGATGACCGGCTGGCCTATGGCGAAACGCACGTCTTCGTCGGCGACGACCATGTGGTCAGCATCCGTCACGGCTCGGCCCGCGCCCACAACCATTTGCGCACACAGCTGGAAGCCTCGCCCCTGCAGCTTAACAAGGGTCCCGACTTCGTCCTGCACGGCATTCTGGACTTCATCGTCGACGCCTATGCCCCCATCGTCGACGATGTCGAGGACAGCGTTCTGGAGATGGAGCAGCGAACGCTGGACGCCTTCCTGTCGCGCCTGGAAATCCGCCGGCTCTTCACCCTTCGCCGCGAGCTGCTGAAGTTCCGGCGCATCCTGGGGCCAATGGAGGAGGTGCTGGGACGGCTTCAGTCGTTGGACCTGCCCTGTATCGATCCGGACGTTCGGCCCTATTTCCGCGACGTCGGCGATCACGTGCGGCGGGTGAACAGCCGGTTGGGGGGCTTGAACGACATCCTGTCGTCGGTGTTCGAAGTGGCCAACCTGCTGGAACAGCAACGTCAGGGCCTGATCACGCGCAAGCTGGCCGCCTGGGCCGCCATCCTGGCCGTGCCGACCGCCATCGCCGGCATCTACGGCATGAACTTCGAACACATGCCCGAGCTGCGCTGGGAATACGGATATTATGCGGTCCTGGGCGTGATCGCTGCCATCTGCGCGGCGCTGTATGTGACCTTCAAGCGAACGAAGTGGCTGTAGTCAGCCGCTGTTTCGCAAGCCTGCCGCCACGCCGTTGATGGCCAGAAGGATGCCCTCGCGGACGCGGGGGTCGTCGTCGCCTGCGCGGCGGCGGCGGATCAGTTCGATCTGGACGTGGTTCAGCGGCTCGACATAGGGCATGCGCAACCGGATCAGCCTGTCCAGCTCGGGCTGGCCGCCCAGCAGGGCGTCATGGCCGGTGATGGCCAGGATGGCGTCGTGGGTGCGCTGCCACTCCTCGCGGATTTCGCCATAGATGCGTGAGGCCAGCGACGCATCGGGCACCAGGGTGGCGTAGCGGCGGGCGATGGTCATGTCGGACTTGGCCATGACCATCTCCATGTTCTGAACCAATGTCTTGAAGAAGGGCCAGGCCTCGGCCATCGCCTTCAGCTCGCCCATGTCCTTGCCCTGAACCGCCGAGCCGAAGCCGAACCAGCCGGGCAGCATGACCCGGCTCTGCGACCAACTGAACACCCAGGGAATGGCCCGCAGATCCTCGATCCGCGTCGAGGCGGTGCGGGACGACGGGCGCGAGCCGATCTTCAGATCGGCGATCTCGGCGATGGGGGTGGCGGCGCGGTAGTAGTCGACGAAGCCGTCGGTCTCATAGACCAGCTTGCGATAGGCGGCCATCGAACGCGCCGACAGGTCCGACAGCGTCGCGCCGTGTTCGGCGGTGAAGGCGTGATCCGTCCCCTTGCCCAGCGAGGCCAGCATCGCGCCGCAGGTCAGGGCGTCCAGATTGCGAAGCGCGATTTCCGGCTCGCCGTATTTGTTGGCGATCACCTCGCCCTGTTCGGTGGTGCGGATGCGGCCCTGGACCGTGCCTTCAGGCTGGGCCAGGACGCCGGCGAAGGACGAACCGCCGCCACGCCCGACCGTGCCGCCACGCCCGTGGAACAGTTGCAGCTTCAGCCCGTGCTTCTGCGTGACCTCGACCAGGGCGCGCGAAGCCTCGTGCAGCTCCCAGCCCGAGGTCAGGTAGGAGCCGTCCTTGTTCGAATCCGAATAGCCGATCATCACCTCCTGGACCCCACGCGCCTTGGCGACGGCGAGGGCCGACGGCTCCTGCAGCAGCCGCTCCAGCGTCGGGCGCGCGGCGCGAAGGTCTTCGATGGTCTCGAACAGGGGCGCGGCCTGGATGGGGCAGGCGGCGGGGTCTTCGGGGCGGTAGAGACCGACCTCCTTGAGCAGCAGATAGACTTCCAGCAGGTCGGAAGCCGCATCCGTCTTGGACACGATATGGGTGCGGATGGCCTGGGCGCCGAAGGCGGCGATCGCGGTCGCGGCCGCCTGAAGGATGGCGCGCTCCTTCAGTGTTTCCGGATCATAGTCGGCATAGGGGCTGAACAGCAGGCGCGACGAGGCCAGTTCGGCGGCCAGCACCTTCAGCCGTCCCTCCTCGTCCAATGCCAGATAATCGGCGTGGACGCCCGCGACCTTCAGCAGGTCGGCGACAACACGTTCATGGACGTCGGCGTTCTGGCGCATGTCCAGGGTCGCCATGTGGAAGCCGAACACCTCGACCGCCGTGATCAGATCGCTGAGCCGATCGTCGGCGAAGACGCCGCCGTGGTGCGACACCAGGCTGTCGTGAAGCGTCTTCAGATCGGCCTCGAAGGCGTCGGGACCGGGATAAGCTTCAGCCTGGACCGCGGGGCGACGGGGCGGTGGAGCGTCGCCCAGCTTCTCGTGCGTGGCGGCGAGGCGGGCATAGACGCCGGTCAGGGCGCGGCGATAGGGCTCGTCCGCGCGGTGGGGCGACGGATCATGGGCGGCGTCGGCCAGGGCCTGAAGCTCGGGCGACACCTGGGCCAGTTCGGCCGCGAGGCTGAGTTCGGCGCCCAAGGCGTGCACCTCGTCCAGATAGAAGGTCAGCACGGCCCGCGCCTGGGTGCGGAAGGCGGCGGCCATCACTGTGGCGTCCACGTTGGGATTGCCGTCGCGGTCGCCGCCGACCCAGGTGCCGACGCGCATGAAGGGCTGCAACTCGGGCGCCTGCAGCAACCGCCGCCAGGCCGACAACTGCTTGGGTGCGACGTGCAGGAAGATGCGGTCCAGGAAGGAGACCACGGTGTCGATCTCGTCCTGCACCACCAGCCCCTGGGTGCGGACCAGGCGCGTGGCCCACAGGATGACGATCTGGCGGCGCAGCGGTTCGGCGATGGCCTCCAGGGTGCAGGCGTCGCCGGCCTTGTCGCAGGCGTCCAGCAGGTCGGTGATGGCGGCGATACGGTCGATGACGCTCTTGCGCCGGACCTCGGACGGGTGGGCGGTGAGGACGGGCGAGATCAGCGACTGATCCAGCAGGGCGCGCACGGCCTCGCGGTCCACCCCCTGGTCGGCCAGACGCTTCAGCGCGCCTTCCGGAGTGTCGGGCCGGGCGCCGGCTTCGGCCTGGCTCTGAGCGCGGCGGCGGGTCGAGCGGTCTTCGGCGATATTGGCCAGCAGCGAGAACAAGGCGAAGCCGTGCGCCAGACCGGCCGCCTGATCCACCGACATCGCGGTCAGCAGCTTCTCCAGCCGCTTGGCGGGGTGCGAGGCCGGGTCGCGGTGATAGGCGATCGAAGCCTGTCGCACGGCCTCTACATGGTCGAAGAGGGCCTGACTGCCCTCGTCGCGGATGATGTCGCCCAGAATGCCGCCCAGCAGTCGAACTTCGTCACGCAGGGCGTCGTCGGCGGCGGGGCTCATCATCTGAAATATCCTGGGACGGCTTGGGGTCGGCGCGGGGAGATGGGCATCTGGAAGGGCGAAGTCGCTCGCGTCAACGCACGATCCGTGACAGCCGCCCCCAGAAATCACCGCGTCGATCATGGTGAACCGCCCGTTAGGGTTTCTTAACCGACGGCGCGCGATGATGCGGGCGTAGGATTCCAGATCGGTTCCACTCTTGCCCATGTTCGCCAAACGCCAATCCGCACTCGCCGCCACCGCCGGGACCGCCCCGCGCGCCAAGGACGGCCCGAGCCTGAAACCTGTCGTCGACGCCCTGAAGAAGCCGCCGGTCGCGGCCGGTCTGGCAGGCTTGCTGCTGCTCAGCACCAGCGCCCTATTTTTGACGGTGCTGGGTGATCCCAAGGCGGGAACACCCTCGGCCCATGTCGCGCTGGAACGCGAGGCGGCCGCAGCGCCAGCGCCGGCGCCGACGGGCTTCGAAGCCTTCTCCATGGGCGCGATGGGGCTTTATCAAAATCTCGCGGGCGGCGCCGATCCGACCGCGGGCGGCGACGCCGTCATCACCCTGCCGGACGGCGGCAGCGTCTCGGGTCAGGGCGCGCCCATCACGGCGCCGGTCCATGCCGCCTCTCCGTTGGCCAAGGCCCCCATCGCCGGCCTGTCGCAGCCCGGATCGAACGGCCCCCTGCCGATGATCGCGCCCGACGGCCGCGTGCCGGCCCAGGCCTATGCTCGCCCGTTCCGACCGAACGGCAAGCCGCGCGTGTCGCTGATCGTCGGCGGGCTGGGCCTGAACGCCGTCACGACCCGCGCGGCGATCGAACGCCTGCCGCCGGAGGTCACGCTCAGCTTCGTGCCCTATGCCGACAATCTGCAGGGCTGGATCGACCAGGCGCGCGCACAGGGCCACGAGGTCATGCTGGAAATGCCGATGGAGCCGACCGGCTATCCCGACAACGACCCCGGCCCCTATACGCTGCTGGCCGACGGCGGCGCCGACGACGTGACCGCCAAGATGGACTGGCTGCTGAGCCGCGCCACGGGCTATTTCGGCGTGACCAACTATCTGGGCGACCGGTTCGCCGGCTCGGACACGGGTATGAACGCCTTCCTGAGCGTCCTGCGCCAGCGCGGCGTCGCCTTCTTGGACGACGGCTCGTTCCAGCGTCGGCCGGGCGCCTGGGCGCGGGCCAGCGCGGATCGCGTCATCGACCGGACCCAGTCGCCCGCCGCCATCGTCGCCGCCCTGAATGGTCTGGAGGCCCAGGCCAAGCTACGCGGTTCGGCCCTGGGGGCCGGCTTCAGCTATCCGGTGACGGTCGAGGCCGCCGCCCGCTGGACCGCCGGCCTGGAACAGCGCGGCCTGCAACTGGCGCCGGCCTCGTCCATGTCGATGCGGCCGGGGCGCTAGTGTCCGATCTCGACGCCTATCGGCCCAATGTCGGGGTCGTGCTGTTCAACCGCGAGGGCCTGGTCTGGTACGGCCAGCGGCACGCCACGCCCGGCCCGCATAACTGGCAGTTCCCGCAAGGCGGCGTCGATGCCGGAGAGGATCTGGAAGCGGCCGCCCGCCGCGAACTGCATGAGGAGACCGGCGTCACCTCGATCGAACTGCTGGCGCGGACGGACGACTGGATCCTGTACGACTTCCCGCCCGAAGCCATGAACAACGCCAAGGCCTGGCGCGGTTTCAAGGGTCAGAAGCAGCAGTGGTTCGCCTTCCGCTTCACCGGCAACGAGGCCGAAATCGATCTGGCGGCCGACGATGAAGTCGAGTTCGACGCCTGGCGTTGGGGGCCGCTGTCGGACGCCTGCGACCTTATCGTGCCGTTCAAACGCCCGGCCTATGAACAGGTCGTCGCCGCCTTTTCGCACCTGGCGGCATAGAAAAAGGGCGGCGCGAACGCCGCCCTTTCATAGTTCGCCGTGAAACGGCTTAGGCCGCTACAGCCTTCTTCTCGGCCTGGCCTTCGATCAGCGGCTGGCCGGCGCCGATCTCGATACGGCGGGGCTTCAGCGCCTCGGGCAGTTCGCGCTTCAGCGAGATCGACAGCAAACCGTTGACCAGATTGGCGTCGTTGACGACGACATAGTCGGCCAGCTGGAAGCGTCTCTCGAAATCGCGCTCGGCCAGACCGCGATGCAGATAGGTCTTCTGCGTCGCCGTATCGTCATTGGCGGTCTTGCGGCCGGTCACGGTGAGCAGATTTTCCTTCACCTCGATATTCAGCTCGTCGGGGCTGAAGCCGGCGACGGCGATCTCGATGCGATAGGCGTTCTCGCCCGTGGTTTCGATGTTGTAGGGGGGATAACCCGTGTCCTGGCTGGTCGCGCGCGAGGCGTTTTCCAGCAGATTGGCCAGACGGTCGAAGCCGACGGCCGAACGGTACAGCGGGGTGAAATCATAGGTACGCATCAGCATCCTCCTGAGGATCAGCAAGGTTGAGCCGCCCGGCGTTTTGGCCCGGACGGTAGGGTATCAGATCGACGACCCGAAACCGGCGCCGTCAGTCTGGAGAACCCGAAATCGGCGTCCTCGGAAGCAAAGATGGGAACCGGCGAAACGGCGTCAAGGGCGCCGCCCGCACGATTTTGCTTGCGTCAAATCCGCCTGTGTCTCGCGAAGTTCATTTGCGCGGGCGGTCCGCCTGCCTATGGAGAACGACCTGAACCTGGAGCCCTCGATCATGCGCCTTGCCGTTTACGGCCTCGCCGCCGTCCTGCTGTCCGCCGCCCCCGCCCTGGCCCAACAGTCGCCCCAGACCCAGGGCGCGTGGACGCCGCCGCGTTCGGCCCTGTCCAGCGCCATGCCGACCTTCTCCGACGACACGGCCTTGCAGAGCGCCATCGCCGCCGAGACCCGCCCCGCCGCCGACCGGGCGCGCGACGTCTATCGTCATCCGTATGAATCCCTGACCTTCTGGGGGCTGACGCCAGGCATGACGGTGGTGGAGATCGAGCCGGGCGGCGCCAGCTGGTGGCGGCACATCCTCGAACCCTATGCGGCGGCGACCGGCGGGCGTTATGTGCCGGTCAATCGCCCGCTGGAAAGCATGGGCGTGGCGGACGGAACCGCCGACTTCATCCTGGTGGCCCGCGCCTTCCACAACTGGTCACGCGACGGCCGGACCCAGCCGTATCTGCAGGCCTTCTTCAAGGCCTTGAAGCCCGGCGGCGTGCTGGCCGTCGAACAGCACCGCAGCGCGGAGGGGCTAAATGTCGCTGACGTCGCCTCCACCGGCTATGTGCCTGAAAGCTATGTGATCCATGAGGCGCGCAACGCCGGCTTCGTGCTGGAGGCGCGCAGCGAACTGAACGCCAATCCCAAGGACGACCACGATCACCCGTTCGGGGTCTGGACCCTGCCGCCGATCCGCCAGTCGGCCGCGCGCAACGATCCGTCCGGCCGCACCCTGACGCCCGAGGAACGCGCCGCCTTCGACGCCATCGGCGAGAGCGATCGGATGACCCTGCGTTTCCGCAAGCCCGAATAGGCCGTCTTGCGTTTTGACCGGACCTGCGAACCCGATTAAGCCCAAGGCGTCAGGGTGCGTCGGACGCGGGTCCCGGCGTCCTGCGGAGGTTTTGAATGGCTGATCGTCTGGCGAGCGCGAGCGGATTGTCGCGTCGGTTTCTGCTGAGCGGCGCTGCGGCGCTGGGGCTGACCGGCGTGGCGGCTTGCGGGCGCAAGGACGAGGCCGCAAAGGCGCCCGCCGCGCCGCCCACACCCGCAGGGCCGCCGGAAGGCTCGCTGGAATGGGCGGTCGAGGGGTCGTGGCGCTCGGCCCAGGACAAGGCGCGCGACGCCTTCCGTCACCCGATGGAGACGCTGCGGTTCTTCGGGCTCCAACCCAAGATGACGGTGGTGGAGTTCTGGCCCGGCAGCGGCTGGTACACCGAAATCCTGGCCCCCTATCTGGCCAAGGGGGCGGGAACCTATGTCGCCGCCCTGTTCCCAGAAGGACCGACCGCCGATCCGGCCCAGGCCGTGCTGAACACCGCCTTCCGCACGCGGTTCTCCAGCGACAAGAAGCTCTATGGCGAACCGCAGTTTTCGGTCTTCGGCGCGGGGTCCGGCCCGGTGACCGCAGCGGGTACGGCAGGGATGTGCCTGTTCATGCGGACCCTGCATGGCTGGATGGCGGCGGGCATCGCCGAAAAGGCCTTCGCCGACGCCTTCGCCGCCCTGCGCCCCGGCGGCATTCTGGGCATCGAACAGCACCGGCTGGCGCCTGCGCAGGATCAGGACCCGGTCGCGGCCAACGGCTATGTGCAGGAAGCCTTCGTGCGCCAGTTGGCTGCCGAGGCGGGCTTCGTCTTCGTCGAGGCGTCCGAGATCAACGCCAATCCGGAAGACACCAAGGATCACCCGTTCGGCGTCGACACCCTGGCGCCTACGCGCCTGACGGCGCCGCGCGGCGAACCGGCGGACCCCGCCTTCGACCGATCCAAATACGACGCGATCGGCGAGAGCGATCGCATGACCTTGAAGTTCAGGAAGCCCGAGTGAACCGCGCCCAAGCCTTCGCCGCCAACGCCCCGTTGATGGGGGTTCCCGGCGCCGCCCCGCCGCCCGGCGGAAAGGGCGACTGGTTTCGCGGCGCAGGCGGAATGCGCCTGCGCGCGGGGCTGTGGAAGCCGTCGCATCTCGCTGCGGACAAGGTGCGCGGCACCGTGGTGCTCAGCCCCGGCCGCACCGAGCCGATCGAGAAATACTATGAGGTGATCGGCAACTTCCTGGCGCGCGGTTGGTGCGTGCTGACCCACGACTGGCGCGGCCAGGGGCTGTCGGCCCGTCTGCTGCCCGACCGGCTGAAGGGTCACGCCCGTGCGGTCGAGGAGTTTCTGGACGACTACAACCGCCTGCTGAACGCCTATGAGGACCAGTGCCCCAAGCCCTGGATCATGGTCGGTCACTCGATGGGCGCGTGCCTGAACCTGTTGTCGCTGGAAAGCGGCGAGGACCGGTTCGCCGGCGCGGTTCTGTCCAGCCCCATGCTGCGCATCAAGACCGGCAAACGGTCGATGTGGTCGGTCAAGCTGGTGGTGCGCTGGAACATTCGCCACGGCCAGGCGGGCGACTATATTCTGGGCGACCCCGACGATCCCTTCGACCACAACTTCGCCGAGGACGCCCTGACCTCGGACGAGAGCCGATACGAGATGTGGCGTCAGCAGCTTTACGCCTGTCCGCACCTGGCCATCGGCGGTCCGACCTATGGCTGGCTGGCCTTTGCGCTGGACGCCGGCGAGCGCGCGCTGAAGCCCAAGGCCCTGAAGGCGGTCAAGGCGCCGGTCGTGATCGTTCAGGCCAGCGCCGACGACGTGGTCTGGAAACAGACCAACCACTGGGCGGCCAAACGCATCCCGCGCGGCCGCTACGTCGAGGTCGCCGGCGCCAAGCACGAGGTCATCATGGAGGCTGACGATCTGCGCGCCGTCTTCCTGAACGAATTCGACGCCATGGCCGATCTGGTCGCGCCTGCGGCCGACGCGCTCACCGATCCGTCGGTGAGGACGGCGGACGTAAAGGCGGTCTGATCGCTTAGGCGGCGGTTTCGGCGCGCCAGCGTCGGTCGATCGTCTTGGTGACGCCGCATAGCTGCAGGAAGGCGACGGCGACGCCGGGGCCGGTCTCGGCCTTGATCAGCAGCGGCAGGACGATCCATGCGCGCGGGAAGCGCATGACCATCACATCGTCGCTGGCGCGCAGGTGCGGGCAGTATTTCATCGAGCGGTCGACGCAGCGACGGTGCAGGGGCGCGATTGAGCCGGCGTCGATCATCACGCGGTCGTCGGCGATGTCCGCTCGAACCTGACCGCCGCGCGCCCTGAGCTGACCGGCGCAACGTCGCGCGGCGATCTGGGTCCAGCGATCGCCCTCCTGGGTCGGCTCGCCGCACATCGGGCACAGCATGCGCGCGACGGTGAGGCGCTGTCGGACCAGATGGTTCTTCGAATATTGCGGCTTGCCGGCGCCGGGCGCACTGGCCTGCATCAGGGCGAGACGGCCGCCGACGGTTCGGCATGGCGCGGCGCCCGTAATCTCTTCGCCGCTCCAACTCGTGACCCAGGGCACGTCGATGCCGACAACCAGTTTGGACTGCCCAGCCATCGAAATCCGTCCCCACAACCGTCCGCACCCTGACGCCGTCTCGCGACCTGCGTCAATATGCGCCAGTTGAGGGCGTCAGGCGGCCGCGCGTTTCAGCGTCACCAGCGCCTGGTCGATCAGACGCGCGTCGCCGACGGCGAGGACCTGGCCGCTGTCGTCCGGCGCTGCGCCGCGCCAGTTGACGACCTTGCCGCCCGCCGCCTCGATGACAGGCACGAGGGCGGACCAGTCCCAGGGCTTCAGGCTGGACTCGGCGACCAGATCCATCTTGCCCGCCGCCACCATGGCGTAGGCGTAGGCGTCGCAGCCCAGACGCGCCAGGCGGGCGGTCGCACGCACCTGGGTCCAGGCGCCCAGTTCCGCGCCGTTGAAGATGTCGGGGTCCGTCGTCGAGATGACGGCGTCGGTCAGCTTCTCGCAGGACCGCACGGCCAGCGGCGTCTCGACATCGCCGCGCAACAGGCGCGCGCCGGACGGGCCGCCGATAAAGATTTCGTCCAGATAGGGCTGGGCGATGACGCCGACGATCGGCTTGCTGGCCGTGCGAAGGGCGATCAGCGTGGTCCACAGCGGCAGACCCGAGATGAAGGCGCGCGTGCCGTCGATGGGATCCAGCACCCAGACGTGCTCGACGTCCGGTCGATCCTCGCCATACTCCTCGCCGATGACGCCGTGATCAGGATAGCGGGCGGCGATCAGACGGCGAATGGCGGCCTCGGCCTGTTTGTCGGCTTCTGTGACGGGATCGAAGCCGGCCGCGCCACCCTTGTCTTCATGCCCGATGTCTGAGCGGAAAAAGGGCAGGGTCACGCGCGCGGCTTCGCGCGCCAGTTCGATGGCGAAGGCTTCGTATTCGGTCATGGGATTCCCTTACCGCGCTTTCGCCGGCATGGGCGCCCCTTGAGACGTGCAGATCGGGGAGACGCGCAGATCAGGCGGCGGCCGCGTCGCCCGCATGCAGGGACTTGGCCAGATCCAGCAAACGCCGGCGGGGCCGTTCGTCCAACTGATAGTAGGCCTGGATCAGATCCAGCGTTTCCTTGCGCGAAAAGACTTCGCCGGCCTTGGGAGTCGGTGCGTCGACCTCCATCGCCTCGGCCAGGCCATCGTAGAAATAGGCGACGGGCGTTTCCAGCGCCTCGGCCAACTGCCACAGGCGCGCGGCGGAGATGCGGTTGGCGCCGCATTCGTACTTCTGGATCTGCTGAAAGCGGATGCCGACCTGGACGGCCAACTGCTGCTGGGTCAGGCCCAGCAGGCGGCGACGGCGGCGCAGGCGGCGGCCCAGATGAAGGTCGATGTCGTCGGCCATGACGGTGATCCTCGTCTCAACGTCTGTCCCGATGCGGGACGACACACGTCGATCACGGCAATCGCCGTGCCGGATCGCGCCTGACGCGAATTCGGCCTTATTGCGGCGAGGTTAGAACCAGGACGCAACCGTATGGCCCGAGCCGCATTTACTGCAACAGCTTGGCTTTTAAAGGAAGGAACCACAGCATGGGTCTCGGAATCATTGGTTGGCTCGTCATCGGCATCGTCGCCGGCTGGCTGGCTGAAAAGGTCATGGGTCGTAATCACGGCCTGCTGACAAACCTGATCGTCGGCGTCATCGGCGCTCTGCTCGGCGGCTTCATCTCGAACAACGTCTTCGGCACGCCGGTTGGCGGCTTCAACTTCGTCACCCTGATCGTGGCGTTCTTGGGCGCCTGCCTGCTGCTGTTCCTTCTGGGACTGGTCAAGCGTCGCGCTTGATCCGACAGTCGGTCGATAAGGAAAAGGGCGGCTCTCACGAGCCGCCCTTTTTGCTGCGCCACTGTCGCCGCTGAGTTGCGGACAGACGAAAGGGCGGCCGGGAAACCCGACCGCCCTTGATCATCCAGCCTTGGAAGACTGACTTACTGCGGTTCGGTCGGAGCCGGCGAGGCGCTGTCCGGAGCCGGGGTCGCCGGTTCTGTGGTCGCCGGATCGGTCGGTTCGGCCGCAGGTTCCGCGGTCGGCGCGGGAGCGGCGGCCGGATCAGCGGCGGGGGCCGCCGGGGCGCCGGCGATCGGCGCGGCGGCGTCGAACTCGGCCTTGGTGTAGGCCACCACGACGCCGGTTCCTTCCTGGCGGATGCCGCTCAGCGGCACGGCGCGAAGTTGGCCGTCGGCGCCGCGGACGGTAAGCTCCTGCTTGCCTTCGGCATTGTTCTGAACGCCTTCCAGCTTGCCCAGCTCGCCATCAGGACCGGAAACGCTCGATCCGGGGTTCAGCGACAGCGATTGCTGCGAGGACGCAGCGGCGGCAGGCGCGGCGGCGGGGGCGGGCGTGGTTTCTTGCGCCAGAGCCGGCGCGGCGGTCATGAAGGCGGCGGCGGCGCCAGCCAGAAGAGCGGTCTTGATGGTCATGGGAGACTATCCCCTGTTACACGGGCCCGACGCCCGCACCCCTATATACTCGCTCTGTTACGGATTGTTTCGTATGCCCCGAAATGACCTTGGCAGCGCCCCGGTTGGACGATTCTTGGTCTATGTTCGGGCGATCCGCGATTCGAGAGGCCACGTTTGTCCAGCCGCCCCCGGCACACATCCGGTCTGATCCGCCGACTGGCGGGTCTGGCCTTCGAGCTGACGCCCCAGATCTTTGCGGTGCTGGCCTTTGGCGCAGGCGCGCTGATGCTGGCCTCTGCGGTGACGCCCGAGTTCGACAGTCGGCTGCGTCAGCTGACGGGCGTCGTCTCTCCCATCCTGATTGACCTGTCGCACTTCGTCGGCAGCATCGCCGGTTTCCTTCTTCTGCTCTTATCGGCGGGTCTATGGCGGCGTCGACGCGGCGCCTACTGGGCCGCCCTCCTGGTCTTGGCGGCCGGAGCTGTGTTTTCGGTGCTGAAGGGGCTGGACTGGCAGCAGGCGACGGATTTGCTGGTTGTCGCCGCCCTGCTGGCGCCGTGCCGCACGGCCTTCAACCGGCGCTCGCGTCTCAGCGAGCCGCTGCGGCCCAGCTGGCTGTTGCTGCTGACGGCGGTGGTGGCGGCCATGCTGTGGCTGGGCTTCTTCGCCTATCGCGACGTCGCCTATAATGACGAGCTGTGGTGGCGCTTCCTCAGCGATCGTCAGGCGTCCGGCTTCCTGCGGGCCGGGCTGGTTCTGGCGATCCTGACGCTGGTGGTGGCCGGCCGCTCGCTGTTGAGCTCACCCGGCGCCCACAGTCACGGCCCGGCCAGCAAGGCCGACATCGATCGCGCGCTCCAGGCGCTGCAGACCGCCGATACGGCCACGCCCGAGGCCTGGCTGGCCATGCTGGGCGACAAGGCGCTGATGTTCAGCCCGTCGGGTTCCAGCTTCCTGGCCTATCGCGTGCGGGGGCGGCGCTGGATCGCCATGGGCGAACCGGCAGGGCTCAAGAGCGAACGGCTGGAGTTGCTGTGGTCCTTCGCCGAGATGGCCGACAGCTATGGCGGGGCGGCGGTCTTCTATTCGGTCAGCGAAGAGGTGCTGGGCGATCTGGCGACCATGGGGCTGGCGGTGCGCAAGGTCGGCGAGACGGCCGTGATCGACGCCCACCGCTTCTCCATCGACGGCAAGGGCAAGCAGAACCTTCGCACAGCCATCAATCGCGCTGAGCGTGAAGGCTCCTCGTTCGAGGTTCTTCCGCCCGGTTCGGCCGCAGCGATCGCGGACGAGCTGCGCGAGATTTCGGACGCCTGGCTGGCCATGCACGAGGGCTCGGAGAAATCCTTCTCCTTGGGGCGCTTCGACGTCGACTATCTGGACCTGACGCCGCTGGCGGTGGTCAAGGAGGGCGGCCGCATCGTCGCCTTCGCCAATCTGCTGACCTCGCCGGACGAAGCGGCGGTGGATCTGATGCGCCATCGGCCGGACGCGCCGCATGGGGTGATGGACTATCTGTTCATCCGCTGCGCCCAATGGGCCAAGGCCGAAGGCTTGGCCAGTTTCGACCTGGGCATGGCGCCGCTGGCCGGGCTGGAGGATCGTCGCATCGCCCCGGTCTTCGCCCGCGTCGGCGCCCTGGTGTTCGAAGAGGGCGGGGCGCTCTACGGCTTCCAGGGTCTGCGCAGCTACAAGGCCAAGTTCGGCCCGGACTGGCGCTCGCGCTTCATCGCCGCGCCGGTTTCGACGCCGCTGCCGCTGGCCCTGCTGGACGTCGCTTTGCTGACCAGCGGCGGCTGGCTGGGAATGCTGGGGCTGAAGAAGACCTAGGTCAGCAGCGCCTTCAGCACGCCATCCAGCACAGGTCGGCCGCGCTCGGTGGCGATCAGTCGCTCGGCCTTCAGCATCAGGAACCCGTCGGCGATCAGGTCCGCGACCGGCGCGCGCTCTGCCGACAGGCCGAGCGCCGACAGCAGGGCGACAGGCGCGCCTTCGGTGGTGCGCAGGGCCAGCAGCAAACGTTCTTCGGCGGCGTCGACTGGGGTCTGGGCGTCGCGCTCGGACCAGGGCGTGAGGCTTGAGACGCCCGCCACATAATCGGCGATACGGCGGTGGGCGACGGTCGCGGTCCTGACGCCGTCCAGCGTCAGCCGGCCATGGGCGCCGGGGCCAAGTCCCAGATAGTCGCCGCCGCGCCAGACATGCAGATTGTGCGACGACCGGGCGGCGGGACCGCGCGCATGGTTGGAGACCTCATAGGCTTCGAAGCCGGCGGCCGAGAGGGCATCCTGGGTGGTTTCGTAGAGGGATGCGGCCCGGTCCTCGTCAAGCGGGGTCAGAGTTCCCCGTGCGAAGGCCCGGCCAAAGGCGGTCGTCGGCTCTATGGTCAGCTGATAGGGCGAGACGTGTTCGAACCCGAGCGCCAGCGCCGCCGTCAATTCGGCGGCCCAATCTTCAGGCGTCTGGTCCGGGCGGGCATAGATCAGGTCGATGGACAGTCGGTCGAAGGCGCGGCGGGCCAAATCGACCGCGCGCAGGGCCTCGGCCGCCGAATGGTCGCGACCCAGGAAACGCAGGGCGGCGTCGTCCAGCGCCTGAACCCCCATCGACAGGCGGTTGATCCCGGCGTCGGCCAGGGCGGCGAACCGGCCGGCCTCGGCGTCCGTGGGATTGGCCTCCAGCGTGATTTCGATGTCGCCGGCGGGCGAGAACAGGTCGCGGGCCGCCGCCAAGATGCGCGCGACGGCGTCGGGCGCCATCAGCGACGGCGTGCCGCCGCCGAAGAAGATCGAGGCCAGCCGTCGCGGGCCTGTCAGATCCCTCTGGGCGCGCAGATCGGCCAGGATCGCCTCGACCAGCCCGGCCTGTTCCTCGGTGCGTCCACGATCGCGCACGACGTTGAAGTCACAGTAGGGGCAGATGCGCGCGCAATAGGGCCAGTGGACGTAGAGGCCGACGTCCGATCCCGGATCAAGCGGATCAGTCAATCAGGGCCGCTCTTAGCTTGGCGAAGGCGACGGTGCGGTGGCTGATGGCGTCCTTGGCCGCCGGCTCCATCTCGCCAAAGGTCCGGTCGCCGCCAGTCGGAATGAAAAGCGGGTCGTAACCAAAACCCCGATCCCCGCGTGGGGGGAAGGTCAGCTGGCCGTGAACCTCGCCCTGCACCACCACACAGGGGCCGTCCGGCCAGGCGACCGCCAGGGCCGAGGTGAACCAGGCGGTGCGGTCCGTCGCGCCGATCTCTTCCAGCCGCTCCTCGACCTTCTTCATGGCGACGGCGAAATCCTTGCCCGGCCCGGCCCAGCGCGCAGAGAAGATGCCCGGCGCGCCATCCAGCGCCGCGACCGACAGGCCGGAATCGTCGGCCAGCGACACCTCGCCCGACAGTTCCGCCGCGTGGCGCGCCTTCAGCATGGCGTTGCCGGTGAAGGTGCTCTCCGTTTCGTCGGGTTCGGGCAGGTTCAGCTGACCGGCGGTGACGAGTTCGTAATTTCCGCCGAGCAGCGCCGAGATTTCGGGAACCTTACCGGCGTTATGCGTCGCCATGACGATCCGCATCCCTTTGATAAGCTTGAGATTCATCGTCGATCACGCTCCTGAAACAGTCTATTGCCAAAGTTTAATATCGTTAAACGATATGTAACGTGCCTTTTTCGCCCGCACGGCCTATCTATTGATCGTCAGGAACGAGGTCGCAGCGTTCAGGACTTCCGGAAAACCGGGAACGATCATGCGGCTAACAAATCCAAACGGCGATAATCGCCTAAACAAGAAAGACGGAGAACCACAATGCATACGATGAACACCTCGATGTGGCTCGACAAGGTCGGCGCTGCTTTTGTCAGCACCGTTCTGATCGCCGCCCTGCCCACCGCCTTGGTCGTCACCCTGTTCCAAGCTCTTTGATCCCTCTCTTTTCGATCACTGGAGCTTTGACGACCTGCATGAAGACCGCGATGTATAGAGCCGCGCGCGGGTTCGCCGGACCCCGCGTGGCCATCGCCCCGCCTTCCCCGGCTTGAGATCAAAAAGACCATGCGCCTGCCCCTGCCGCCAAATCCGCTGAAGCGAGGCGAGGCAAGCGTTCCGAACTGGCTGGGCGCGCCGATCAAGGCGCTAGGCCCAGGTTCGGTGTCCAGCGTGTTGAAGGTGGTTCTGGACGTCGCCTATATCCTTCTCTGGTTGATCACCGGCGTGCTGCTGCTGCTGGTCATCGCCGCGATCTTCATTCCCCTAGACAATGTGAACATCACCGTCAGCGGGGATTCCGGCGGCAAGCAACTGCCGCTGACGCGCACCCTGCTGCTGTTCGGCCTGGGCGCCGCGACGGCCTATTTCGGCGGTTTCATGCTGATCCTGCGCAGCCTGCGCCGCATCATCCGCACCCTGACCATGGGCGACCCGTTCCAGCCCGATAACGTCCGTCGCCTGCGCCAGATCGGCCTGACCCTGGCGGTCGTGACCGGCGGCGTCTGGGTAGCCCAAGGCTTCGTCGCCAAGCGGCTGGCGCCCGGCGTCATGGATCCGCAGGGCTTCGGCGAACTGCTGACCCCCATCTTTTCCGTACTTATCGTCTTCGTGCTGGCGGAGGTGTTCCGCGAGGGCGCGCGCCTGCGTCGCGAATCCGAACTGACGATCTGAGCCGTTTCGAAGTAGGATTTCCGCATGGCCATCCGCGTCCAGCTCGACCGCGTCCTCGTGGAACGCCGCATGTCGTTGACCGAACTCGCCGACCGGGTCGGGGTGACGGTGGCGAACCTGTCGATCCTGAAGACGGGCAAGGCGCGCGCGGTTCGGTTTTCGACCCTGGACGCCCTGTGCCGCGAGTTGGACTGCCAGCCCGGTGACTTGCTGGCGCACGAGCCTGGTCCAGGCGACACCATCGAGGACGACGGCGAGGCATGAGGCGAAAGGGCTCGAGCCGTGATGAGAACGGACTGACGCCCGAAGACCGTCGCATCTGGACTCGCGTCGCCGGATCGGTTGTGACGCCGAGGACGCGAAAAGCCGCCCGCGTCACGCCCGGCGCCGAAACGCCGCCCGAGATCGTGGTGACGCCGATCGAGCGCCCGCACCCCCTAGTCAAGGCGTCTCCCAAACGCACCGCTGTCGCGCCGCAGGCGGAAAAGCGACCCTCGCCGAACAAGCCCAAGTCCGCGCCCGAGGATCTGGAGCCGCGCCGCAAGCAGCGGCTGTCGCGCGAACGCGATCCCATTGAGGCGCGCATCGACCTGCATGGCTTTGGCCGGTTCGAGGCCGAGGATCAGCTTCGAGGCTTCCTGACATCGTGCCAGGCGCGCGGAATGCGGGCGGTGCTGGTCATCACCGGTCAGGGTCGGATGGGCGGCGGGGTGATCCGTTCGGCCTTTGCGGAATGGATGCATTCGTCGGCACTGCGCGGCGTGGTGTCGGGCTTCACCATCGCCCACCAGAAGCACGGCGGAAACGGCGCCTTCTACGTCACCCTGAAACGCCGGACCTGACGCTCACGAAAAAGGCCGGGCCCGCGCTGGCGGCCCCGGCCTTTCGATAAGCGGCTTTGCTCTGGCCTATTTGGCGGCGATGGCGCCGGCCAGGATCACGTCGATCTGCTTGCCCATATGGTCCGACAGGGCCTGCGCGTCCCATTCGTCATAGGCGGCGCGGCGGTAGTTCGACAGATAGGCGTCCCAGATCAGCTCGACCAGCAGACGGCTGTCGGCGTCCTTGGACAGTTCGCCCTTGGCCACCGCATCCTGAAGGATGTTGCTGATGGCGAGCAGCAGGTTCTTGGTCGCGGCGCGGGCGCGCATTTCGGCGGCCAGGGGCTGGAACCACGAGCGCGCCACGATGGCCTGGAACAGCGGCAGTTGGTCTAGCGACGAGTGATACCCGGCGCTCAGCGCGCTGACGAGGCGCTGGCGGACGGGCTCGCCTTCGGGCGCCGCGGCCTCGACCACCTCGGCCAGACGCGTCATGTCCTCGGTCAGGACCGCTTCGAACAGTTCGGCCTTGTCCTGGAAGTTGGCGAACACGGCGCCGGTGGACATGCCCGCGCCCTTGGCGATGTCGCGGATCGTGGCGGGCTCATAGCCGCGCTCGGCGAAGAGCGAGCGGGCGGCGTCCAGAACCTTTTGTCGCGTGCGGATCTTGGCGGCCTGGCGGCGGTTCAAGCGGGGCTCGACAGCGAGGGAGGCGACGGTATCTGTCATATAATCAGGCTTTTACTCTACTTTCGGTCTCTGGTCGGGGCGGGCCCGGCAGCGACCTCGAATGAATATCTGAGCCCCTGGATCGAACCGAAAGGGCGCTTCTGCTCCGCAGATGCAGTCATGGAGAGGCGCGCTTGCATCACGGAACCATGACGAAAATGGGTCCGGCGACGGTCTGTAAGGGGCTTCCCTTACTCCGACGCGGGATCGACGCGCGTCGGGCGCAGCGTGCGGCGCAGCGCCCGGCTGGGGCGATTGCGACGCTCGATCGGGATGGCCGACTGGAAGGCCTTGCGAAACTGATCGCGACGTTCGTGGACCGAGGCGAGCACAAGGCCCATGGGCACGCCCAGATCGACCAGGGTGTTTTCGGCCAGCTGCAGACTGGCCTCGGTCGTCTCTGGCACGGCGTCGGTGACGCCCAGTCCATAAAGCCGAATGGCGTGCTGATCGTCACGGGCGCGGGCGATCAGGATCAGGTCGTCGCGCATCGACCGCGCCGTAGTGACCACCTCGTCCACTTTCGTCGGCGCGTCCATGGTGACGATCAGGGCGCGGGTGGATTGAACACCACAGTGCTGGAGCATCTCGCGCCGCCCTGCATCACCATAGAAGACATCGAATCCGTCACGACGGCCCGCAGCGACGGCGCCCGCATCGGTATCCAGGGCGATGAAGGGCTGATCGTGCGCCTTCAGCATTTCCCCGATCAAACGGCCGACGCGCCCGAAGCCGACGATGATGACCGCGCCGTCGGCCGTCTCCAGCTTTGGAAGCTCGACGGGATGGCCTGAGGCTGCCGACTTGCGGGCCAGCTTCTGACCCAGCAGGGCGAGCAGGGGGATCGAAAAGATGCTGACGGTCGCCGACAGGGCCACGGTGTTGGTCAGCTGCGGCGGCGCAAGCCCCTCGACTAGGCCGGTGGCGAAGACCACGAAGGCGAACTCGCCCGCCGGCGCCAGAACGAGCGCCGTCTCCAGCGCCGGGCGGGCGCCCAGGCCCCAGAAACGCGCCAGGCTGAAGATGACGCCGGTCTTCACGACCGTCAGAGCCAGGGCCAGGCCGAAGACGCCGACCGGATCGGCGGCGATGGCGTCCAGGTCCAGACCCAGGCCGACGCCGACGAAGAAGACACCCAGCAGAAGCCCCTTGAACGGTTCAATGGAAACCTCGACCTCGCGTCGGAACTCGGTCTCGGCCAGCAGCACGCCGGCGACAAGCGCGCCGATGCTCATCGACAGGCCGCTGGCCTGGGCGGCGAGACCGGCCCCGACCACCACCAGCAGGGAGGCAGCGACGAACAGTTCGCCGCCCTGGTCGGCCTTGCGCGCCTTGGCCACCGATCGGAACATCGGCCGCAGCACCACGCGTCCCAGCAGCACCATCAGACCCAGGCCGATGGCGGCCGGAACCAGGGTGAACAGGGCGCGCCCCAGAATGGCCGGATCCAGCGCGCCGCCCTGCTGGGCCAGCGCCGCCAGGACGGTGACGGTGATCAGGATCGGGGCGACCGACAGATCCTGAGCCAGCAGGATGGCGAAGGTGGAACGGCCGACCGTCCCCTTCAGCCGCCCCCGCTCGGCCAGTACGGGCATGACCACGGCCGTCGAGGATAAGGCGAGGCCCATGCCCAGCACCACGGCGCTGGCCAAGGTCTGTCCCATCAGCATGAAGCCGCCCGCCAGCACGGCGGTGCAGACGACGACCTGCATCAGCCCCAGGCCGAACACGAGCCGACGCATGGCGCGCAGCCGCTCCCACGACAGCTCCAGACCGATCATGAACAACAGGAAGGCGACGCCCAGTTCCGACAGTTGCGCCAACTGGCCCGGATCGCCGATGGTCAGCCACGACAGCCAGGGCAGGCTTTGCGCAAATCGCCCGAGGCCGTCCGGTCCCAGCAAAACGCCCGCAGCGAGGAAGCCCAGGACGGGGCTGACCTTCAGCCGATTGACCAGGGGCACGATGACGCCGGCGGCCGCCAGAAAGACCACCAGATCCTTATAGTCACCGCCCTGACCGTGCATCCGCTCTCCTCGCGTCGGCGTATCTGACCCTGATCCCGGCGCTGTGGCGAGAGGCCGCATCGGAATCATGAACTTTTTTTAAGGCGACACCCCCCCTCGCCGGACTAGGGTCTGCGCCGAACCATCCAAATGCCGGGTGGGAACAGGGACATAGTGATGAAACGTCTGCTTATCGGGGCCGCCGTCGGCGCCCTTCTTCTGCCCGCCAGCACGGTTCTGGCTCAGGATATCGGTCACGACCACGCCTGCATCGACGACGCCTGCACCATCGTTTCGCTGTTCTCGGGCGAAGAGACGGCAGCCGGCTGGCAGGGCACCGAGGCGCCCCGCTACGGAACCTGGGGCTTCGACATGGCCGGCCGCGACACCTCGGTGAAGCCGGGCGACGACTTCTTCCAATACGCCAACGGCAAGGCGCTGGAAAAGCTGGTCATTCCGTCGGACCGCACCAGCTATGGCTCGTTCGCCCTGCTGCGCGAACTGTCGGACAACCGCATGAAGGAACTGGTGCTGGGCCTGGCCAACCGCACCGACCTGGCGCCCGGATCGGACGAGGCCAAGGTCGCCGACGCCTATCGCTCCTACATCGACGAGGCGCGCATCGAGCAGTTGGACGCTCAGCCGCTGCAACCCTACCTGGCCGCGATCCGCGCCGCCGACAGCCATGACAAGATGGCCGTCTATATGGGCCAGACGGCCGGCCGCTTCGGCTCGTCCTTCTTCGGCACCGGCATCACGATCGATTCCAAGCAACCGACCCGCTACGTCGTCTCGACGGGCCAGTCGGGCATCGGCCTGCCGAACCGCGACTATTATCTGGACGCCCGTTTCGCCGACAAGAAAGAGAAGTATCAGGCCTATGTCGGCCGGATGCTGGAGATGATCGGCTGGACCAACCCGACCGAGACCGCCGCCCAGATCGTCGCGTTGGAAACCAAGATCGCCGAGGCCCACTGGACACCGGTCGAGAACCGCAACCGCGATCGGACTTATAACGAGTTCACCATCGCCAAGCTGGCCGAGGACGCCCCGGGCTTCGCCTGGCAGGCTTACTACGATGCGGCCAAGCTGGGCGGCGTGCCGCGCCTGATCGTGCGCCAGGATACGGCCATGCCCAAGATCGCGGCCATCTACGCCGAGACGCCGGTCGAACTGCTTCAGGCCTGGCAGGCCTTCCACACCGCCGACGACATGGCGCCGCTGATGTCCAAGCGCTTCGCCGACGCTCAGTGGGAGTTCCGTTCGCGCGATCTGTCGGGTCAGCCTGAGCAGCGCACCCGCGAAAAGCGCGCGATCTCCTTCGCCGAAGGATCGTTGGGCGAGGCCACGGGCCGGCTCTACGTCGCCCAGTACTTCCCGGCCGAATCCAAGGCCAAGATGGAAGAACTGGTCGCCAATCTGCGCACCGCCCTGTCGCACCGGATCGACAACCTGACCTGGATGGGGACCGAGACCAAGGCGGCGGCGCAGGAGAAGCTGCGCAAGTTCACCGTCAAGATCGGCTATCCCGACAAGTGGCGCGACTACTCCGGTCTGGATATCCGCGCGAACGACCTGGTCGGCAACGCCGAGCGCCGCGGCCTGTTCGAGTGGAACTATGATCTGGCACGTCTGAACGAGCCGGTCGACAAGTCGGAGTGGGGCATGACCCCGCAGACCGTCAACGCCTACTACAACTCGGCCAACAACGAGATCGTCTTCCCGGCCGCGATCCTGCAGCCGCCCTTCTTCGATCCGAATGGCGATGCGGCGGTCAACTATGGCGGCATCGGCGGCGTGATCGGTCACGAGATCGGCCACGGCTTCGACGACCAGGGCTCCAAGTCGGACGGCGACGGCGTGCTGCGTAACTGGTGGACGCCGGAAGACAAGGCCAACTTCGAGGCCCTGACGGCGCGTCTGGGCGCGCAATATGCGACCTATGAGCCGATCGCCGGCTATCACATCAACCCTGGCCTGACGATGGGCGAGAACATCGGTGACGCGTCTGGCGTGGCCGTCGGTCTCGAGGCCTATCACCTGTCGCTGAATGGTCAGCCGGCGCCCATGATCGACGGCACGACCGGCGACCAGCGCTTCTTCTATGGCTGGGCTCAGGTCTGGCAGTCGAAGTACCGCGACGAGGCGCTGAAGCAGCAGGTCGCCACCGACCCGCACTCGGCCGCCCAGTTCCGCGTCATCGGCCCGCTGCGCAACGTCGACGCCTGGTACGACGCCTTCGACGTCCAGCCGGGCACGAAATACTATCTGACGCCCGAGGAACGCGTCCGCCTCTGGTAGGGCGACGCTTGTTCGAGAATGGAAAGGCCGGGGTTCGCCCCGGCCTTTTTCATATCGAGACAGGGCTACTCGATTTCGACACCGTATCGAGAATTTGTCGAGGTTTTATGGGGGTTTGTCTGAGCGCCAGACGCGAAAAAGCCCGCTGCGGGGGATACATCGCAGCGGGCTTTCGCGCTCTTTAAAGAGCGGACGTTTCCTCCCCGAAACGCCTTCGAGTGCTGCGCGCTTTAGCAACGCTTGCCCTCGAGTGAGGTCATTTGACGCAAGGGCCGGTCGGTCGTCAACGGCCGGTTTGGCAAGAGTCGAAATTTCTTCGACTTATCACTGATAACCCATTTCAGGAACCAGTCATTATCGAAGCTTATTCGATAATGGACCTGATGGCGGCGACCAGGCCTTCGCGGGGGACTTTCATCTGGCCGGGGCGTTCCGCCTTCCAGGCGTCGTTGTCCGTGATGGCGGCGGCGGCGGCGCGGCCGGCGTCCAGATCCTTGATCGTGACCTCGCCGGCGGCGATCTCATCGCCGCCCAGGATGACGACAGCCGGGGCTCCGCGCCGGTCTGCGTATTTCATCTGCGCCTTCATGCTGGCGCGACCCAGATAGAGCTCGGCGGCGATCCCGGCGGCGCGCAGTTCGGCGACGGCGGTCAGATAATGGGCCATGTCGTCCTCGGAGAAGACGATGACGACCACGGGGCCGCGAACGGCGTCCTCGCCGCCCCGTCCCGCCGCGCGCAGGGCTGAGGCCAGACGCGATACGCCGAAGGAGAAGCCGGTCGCCGGCGTGCTCTGGCCGGTGAAGCGGGCGACCAGATCATCATAACGGCCGCCGCCGCCGATGGAGCCGAAGCGGACCGGGCGGCCCTTGTCGTCCACCGTGTCGAGCAGCAGCTCGGCCTCGAACACGGCGCCGGTGTAATATTCCAGGCCGCGCACGATGGTCGGATCGAACTTCACGGCGTCCTGACCGACCGACATGGCGGCCAGCGCCCGGTCGATGGCGGCCAGCTCCTTCAGCGCCGCCTCGCCCGCCGCACCGAGGTCGCCGGAGCGCGCGACGGCGTCCAGCGTCTCGGCCCGCGACAGGCCGGGGATATTGGCCGAGGCCAGAAACGCCTCGATGGCGGCCGTGACCTTGGCGGGCAGCTGGGCGCCCTTGGTGTAGTCGCCCGAGTCGTCTAAACGCCCTTCGCCCAGCAGTTGGACCACGCCCGCCCAGCCCAGGCGGTCGAACTTGTCGATAGCGCGCAGGGCGGTCAGTCGCTGACCGGCCTCGGTCACGCCGCCGGCGTCGAACAGGCCGTCGAACAGCTTGCGGTTCGAAACGCGGATCTGGGCCTGGCCGGCGTCCAGACCGGCGGCGCGCAGGCCTTCGCAGCCCATGGCGATGATCTCGGCGTCGGCCTCAGGCCGGTCAGAGCCGACAGTGTCGGCGTCGCACTGCCAGAACTCGCGGAAGCGACCTGGGCCGGGCTTCTCGTTCCGCCAGACCGGACCATAGGCATAGCGGCGGAACGGCTTGGGCAGGGTCTCCCAAGTCTGGGCGGCGAACCGGGCCAGGGGCGCGGTGTGGTCGTAGCGCAAGGCCATCCATTCGCCCGGCTCGTCCGATCCGGCGTCGTCCTGTAGTGCGAAGACGCCCTCATTCGGCCGATCAGCGTCGGGCAGGAACTTGCCCAGCGCATCGGCATATTCGAAGGCCGGCGTCTCCAGCGGCTCGAAGCCCCAGCGCTCGTAAACCTCGGACACGCGCGCGACGATGCGCCGCTCGGCGGTCAGGTCACGGCCGCGCTTGTCGGCGAAGCCGCGCGGATTGCGGGCGAGGGGGCGGGGAGGCGCGGCGTCGGTCATGGCGCGCGCTTAAGCCAAGGCGCCCTTGATCGCAAATTCTGCACTGCGGCTGACGTAAAGACAGCGTCCGTCGGCGCCATGCAATGGTCTGTTCCTAAAGACGAAATCCTGATCTCGGCGGAACCGCTGTGCGGATTTTTCGTTGATGGCGCATGACGCCCCACGCCCTTCTCGTTCCGCGCACCTGCAACACCTCCGATCGCCGCACGATCCGGTGGTGGGAGTGCGAACTGATCGACGACGCCGGATCGCGCCGCTTGCAGAACCAGGCCTTCTTCTCGATCCGTGAAGCCCGGTCCTGGGCGTCGGCTCAAGGCTATCCGGTCAGTGATGACGCCGCCTCTGCGGCTGAGCTTTAATGTCCGACGTGGCGCCGAGCGGCATTCTGACCGCCGAAGCTTTCGATACGCCGCGCATCCTGCTCGCCGGCGCGGTCGATTACGCCATGTACGAGCGCTTTCGCCAGCAGATGGCGGAGGCGCCCGACACCGGGCTGACCGTCATCGAACTGTCGACCTTGGGCGGTGATCCTGAGGTGGCGCGCATGATGGGCGAGGACGTGCGCTTTCAAAGCGACATCAATCCGTCCCGCCGGCTGGTCTTTCTGGGCAAGGCGGCGATCTATTCCGCCGGCGCCACCTTCATGAGCTTCTTTGCGGTGGAAAACCGCTATCTGACGCGCGGCGCCCGGGTGATGATCCACGAGCGCAAGATGGACACGCAACTGCACGTCACGGGGCCGCTGACGACCTGCATCGCCTCGGTTCGCGCCATGCTGAACGAGCTGGAACACTCCATCGCCATCCAGAACGAGGGTTTCGAGAACCTGGTGCGCGGATCGTCGGTGACGATGGAGGAAGTGCTGAAACGCGCCCCTGCCAACTGGTACATTGAGGCCCAGGAGGCAAAGGCTCGCGGTCTGATCGCCGAAGTGATCTGACCCGCTCACCGGATCAGGCCTGGAGCGTTTCCACGGTCAAATTTCCGTTGGTGTAGACGCAGATTTCGGCCGCGATTTTCATGGCCTTGCGCGCGACCTGTTCGGCGTCCAGATCGGTTTCCTCGATCAGGGCGCGGGCGGCCGACAGGGCGTAGTTGCCGCCCGAGCCCACGGCGGCGACGCCATACTCCGGCTCCAGCACATCGCCGACGCCCGTCACGGTGAAGATGGACGACTTGTCCGCCACCAGCAGCATGGCCTCCAGCCGGCGCAGATAGCGGTCGGTGCGCCAGTCCTTGGCGAGGTCGACGCAGGCGCGCGCCAGTTGATCCGGATACTGCTCCAGCTTGGCCTCAAGCCGTTCGATCAGGGTGAAGGCGTCGGCCGTGGCGCCGGCAAAGCCGGCCAGCACCTTGCCGCCGGCCAGAGTGCGCACCTTGCGGGCCGCGCCCTTGACGATGGTCGGGCCCATCGAGACCTGGCCGTCGCCGGCGATCACGGTGCGTCCGTTCTTGCGCACCGCCAGAATGGTGGTGCCGTGCCAATCGGGGAAGTTGGATGCGGTCTGGGTCATGACGATCAGATGGCGCGGCCGGGCGTCGCCATCAAGTCTGTCGCGCCTCGGTATAACGCTGTCTTATTTTGACCCCAATATTGGCTAGAAGGCGCAATCCGCTTTCGCGGTTCTTTGAAATCGAGGGACAGGTTTTGCTTTATCGCGTCGTTTTCGTGAGTGAAATGATCGGTGGCGCGAACCACACGACCCAATCGCTTGCCGAAATCCTCGGCGCGTCGGAGCGAAACAACCGCCGCGACGAGATCGGCAGTGCCATGTTGTTCCACGAGGGCGAGGCGGCCCAGGTGATCGAGGGCGCCCGTGCGGACCTGGACCGCTTGATGTCTCGCCTCTGGAAAGACCCGCGTCATCATAACATCCGCGTCCTGGATGATCGGCCCGTCATGCAGCGGCGGATGCGCGAACCCGCGCGGCTGTGCGCCCTCAGCGCTCAGCAGGCCGCTGACATTCTGCGCGGACGGCGCCTGAGCGATCTGTCCAGCGCTGGTCTGGAAAAGCTGCTGTCGTGCGAACACGTCCGGATGGCCGCTTAAGGCGACAGGCGACAGGCCCCTCGCGCCGGAACCTCTGCGGCGCTAAATAGGGCGGTGATCTTTCCCGAAGACGAAGTCGAACGCTATGCGCGCCATCTGGTCCTGTCCGAAGTCGGCGGACCGGGGCAGCAGGCGCTGAAGCGCGCGCGGGTGCTGATCGTCGGGGCGGGCGGCGTGGGATCGCCGGCGGCGCTCTATCTGGCGGCGGCGGGTGTCGGGGCGCTGGGCCTGATTGACGACGACCTGGTGGGCCTGTCCAACCTTCAGCGGCAGATCGCCTTTTCGACGGCGCAGGTCGGCCGGTCAAAGGTCGAGGCGGCGGCGGAACGGCTGGTCGGCCTCAATCCGCATGTCGCGATCGAAACCTTCGCCGAGCGGATCACCGCCGAGAATGCGGCGGCGCGGATCGAAGCCTTCGACATCGTGTTGGACGGGACCGACGATTTTCAGACCCGGCTGTGGGTCAATGCGGCCTGCGTTGCGGCGGGCAAGCCGCTGGTGTCGGGCGCGCTTGGCCGCTGGAACGGGCAGGTCGGGGTGTTTGCGGGCCAGCCCTGCTATCAATGCCTGGTGCCCGAGATCCCGCCGGAGGCGGAGACTTGTGCGCGCGTCGGCGTCGTGGGCGCCCTGACCGGCGTGATCGGTTCGATGACGGCGCTGGAGGTCATCAAGCTGATCACCGGCGCGGGCGAGGCCCTGACAGGACGGATGATGCTGTATGATGGACTGGCGGGCTCGGCGCGGACCGTGCGGGTCGCCGCTGATCCGGAATGCCCGGTCTGCGGCGGCTGACGCTCAGGCGGCCGTCGCGAAACGGATGTCGGCCAGATCCAAGTCAGGCAGCGGCGGAGCGAAGCCCAGCGCCGGGTTGCTGAGCACCGTCACCAGACGTTCGCCGCAATAAAGATACAGGGTCTCGAACCCGACCCAGTTGCGGGCGATCGCCTCCAGCGCCTGATTGGCCGCCGTGTCGTTAATCGCGTCGAGGACGCAGATGTCCCGCACCGGAACGCCGGGCAGGTTGACGATGCAGTAGTAGGAGTCCAACGCACACTTCCTCGATCAGGACGCCGGAAACGAAGCGCGTTTACGACGGTTCCTCCCCTGCCAGCGGTTTTCGACAGCCGTGTGAGTTCGGTCCGACAGACTTGTGAAAAGGAGACCTGATGGCCCGACGTCCCGCCTCGCCCAAACGGCTGAACGCTGCAAATCTCAGCGGCTTAGGGGCGGAGCGTCTGGGCGAACTGCTGATGCAGGCGGCGGATGCGGATGCGATCCTGAAGCGGCGGCTCAGGCTGGTGATGGCGGCCGAGGCGGGGCCGGATCTGCTGGCCCTGGAAATCGACAAGCGCTTGACGACCATCGCGGCCAGCCGCGCGCGCGTGTCGTGGCGAAAGCGACCGGACCTGCTGCGCGATCTGGAAATTCTGCGGGCTGCAATCGTCGAGGATCTGGCCGAGGCCGCCCCGGCGATGGGATTGGAGCGATTGATCGGCTGGTTCGACCTGTTTCGCGGCTTGGCGTCTCGGGTCAAGGATCAGAAGGGCGAACTGGCCGCTGCCTTCGAAACGGCGGCCTCGGACCTGTGGCGGATCGCCGAGGCTGCGGTGCGGACGGACGACAGCACAGTGGGTCTGCTGGCGGATGCGGTGGCGCGGCAACCGCTCGAATACGCCCGGTGGATTGGGGCCGGCGGCGACGATCTGACGGCGGACATGGCCAAGAGGCTGCTGGGTCGTCTCGATACTGCATCCACCGCGCGCGGTATGCGGACGGTCGTGCGACGGCTGGCCGACCGGGCGGGCGATCTGGACCTGTGGCTGTCGATGACGACGCCGGAGGAACGGGGCTCGCCGGATTTTGCGGCGGTGATGGCCAAGCGGCTGCTGGTCGCTGATCGCATTCCAGAAGCGCGTCAGGCGCTGGAGGCGGCGCTGAAACCGTCGGCGGGCAATCGGAGATGGACCTTCGGCCGGTCGCCGCAGGCCGGACCGCCGGTCCTGACGCCGGCATGGGAGGCGACCTCGATCGACCTCTTGGAAGCCGAGGGCCGCAAGGACGAGGCGCAGGATCTGCGCTGGGCGATGTTCGAACGCGACCTGTCCGCGCCGGTGCTGCGGGCCTATCTGGCGCGCCTGCCGGACTTCGACGATGTGGAGGCGCTGGACCGCGCCCTGGCCCATGCCGCGACCTATGCCGATTTTGAGACGGCGCTGGGGTTTCTGATGGACTGGCCCGCACACCGCGAGGCCGCCGCCCTGGTCGAACGCCGCATCCGCGAGGTGCGCGCGCCGCTGCCGCTCAAGGCCGACTGGGCGGCGCGGCTGGCGCAGAAATATCCCGATGCGGCCGAGCGGTTGCTGGCTGCGCCCTAAAGCACCGCCGGCCTAGAGCATTGCCGGGATGACGCGATCGGGCGGGCGGTGGCCGTTCTGGTAGGTCATGACGTTGGCGATGACGCGGTCGCCCATGTCCTGGCGCGCTTCCAGGGTGGCGGAACCCAGGTGGGGCAGCAGCACGACATTGGACTGACCCAACAGGCCATGATGGATCGCGGGCTCGTTCTCGAACACGTCCAGGCCGACGCCGGAGAGGGCGCGCATGGCCACCGCCTGGGCCAGAGCCGCCTCGTCGATCAGTTCGCCACGCGCGGTGTTGATCAGGATGGCGTGGGGCTGAAGCCGGGCCAGACGTTCGGCCGACAGCAGATGGTGGGTGTCCCTGGTCGCCGGACAGTTCAGCGAGACGATGTCCATCCGCGCCAGCATCTGGTCCAGATCGTCCCAATAGGTGGCGCCCAGCTCTTCCTCGATCAGGGCGGGGACGGGCTTTCGGTTATGATAATGAACCTGAAGCCCGAAGGCCTTGGCGCGCCGGGCCAGGGCCTGGCCGATCCGGCCCATGCCGACGATGCCCAGCCGCTTGCCCCACAGCTTGCGTCCGCACATCCAGGTCGGGGTCCAACCCTCGAACCGGCCTTCGGCCACGACCTGCGCGCCCTCGACGATTCGGCGGCTGACGGCCAGGATCAGGCTCATGGCCAGGTCGGCGGTGTCTTCGGTCAGGACGCCGGGGGTGTTGGTGACGATGATACCGCGCGCCACGGCCGCGTCGACGTCGATATGGTCTACGCCGGCGCCGAAGTTGGCGATCATCTTCAGCTGCTCGCCTGCGCCATTGATCAGGTCGGCGTCGATGACGTCGGTGATCGTGGGCACCAGAACCTCGGCCCGCTGGACGGCGGCCTGCAACGCGGCGCGGTCCATCGGCTGATCCTTCAGGTTCAGCTCGGCGTCGAACAGCTCGCGCATCCGCGTCTCGACCGCGTCGGGCAGGCGTCTGGTTAATACGACCTTAAGCTTGCGGGGGGACATTCTCGGCCTTGGTTAGCGGGCGGCGATTCAGACGGATCAAAGCCCGCGCGACGGGTCGTTCCAATCAGTGTCTAGCAAAGCCGCCGCCATCTTCCAAAGCCTGCGACGCCGCATCCCCATCGTTGGAGCCATTCTCGGCCTCGGCGTGATGGCCAGCGCCGGCGCGACCATGCCCGACGGCCGCCCGACGCCCACCGGGCTTGAGGTGCCGCGCTGGATTTCGCTGAAGTCCTCGCACGTCCGCGCGCGCCAGGGGCCGGGCCTGGATTATCCGATCCTGTGGGAATACCGGGCCGCCGGCCTGCCGGTTCAGGTGATCGCCGAGACGACGGAATGGCGCAAGATCTGCGACCCTGACGGCGCCGTGGCCTGGATCCACCGAACGGTGTCGTCGGGCCGGCGCTATGTCTTCAACACGACCGCCGAGGAAGTGCCGATCCGCTCGGGCCGATCCGAGACGGCGTCTGTGCGCGCGCGCCTGTCGCCACGCGCCCTGGTGATGCTGGACGAATGCGAAGAGGGCTGGTGCAAGGTCCGGGCGCGACGACTGGAGGGTTTTGTGGCCCAGCGGGCGGTGTTCGGCACACAAGAGCGGGCGCTGTGCAACGCCAATCGCCCCGCGGGCACGGGTCGCAACTGACCGCGCGCTGTTGAGCGAAGCGGCGCGGTCGTGTAACCCGCGCGCAACGTCTCAAGAAACGGAAGCGCCTTGACCCAGTCCCAATATCCTTCGTCCTTCGATCATGAGGCCCTGCTGGCCTCGGGCCGCGGCGAGCTGTTCGGTCCCGGCAACGCTCAGCTGCCCGCCCCGCCGATGCTGATGTTTGACCGCATCACCACGATCAATGCGGACGGCGGAGAGCACGGCAAGGGCTATGTCGAGGCCGAACTCGACATCCATCCCGACCTCTGGTTCTTCCAGTGCCACTTCATCGGCGACCCCGTCATGCCGGGCTGCCTGGGCCTGGACGCCATGTGGCAGCTGGTCGGCTTCTATCTGGGCTGGATCGGCGGTCCCGGTCGCGGCCGCGCCCTGGGCGTCGGCGAGGTCAAGTTCACCGGTCAGGTCACCCCGGACATCAAGAAGGTGGTCTATAAGATCAACCTGAAGCGCGTCATCAACCGCAAGCTGGTCATGGGCATCGCCGACGGCGTGCTGGAGGCCGACGGCCAGGTCATCTACACCTGCAACGACATGCGGGTCGGCCTGTTCGGCGCCAAGGATGAGGCGGCGGGCGGTTAACGCCCCTATATAACCGCGAACAAGGCGGACGGTCCTCGGACCAGGAAGCATCAAGAAGGAAACACCATGCGTCGTGTCGTCGTCACCGGCCTGGGCATCGTCTCTTCCATCGGCCACGGCGCCGAGGAGGTGACCCAGTCCCTGCGCGAAGCCCGTTCGGGCGTCGTTCATGCCCCCGACCACGCCAAATACGGCTTCCGCAGCCAGGTCTGGGCGCCGCCCAAGATCGGCCCGTGGGAAGAACTGGTCGACCGTCGCGCCGCGCGCTTCCTGGCCAACGGCACCGCCTGGGGCCACATCGCCTTCGAAGAAGCGCTGAAGTCGTCGGGCATGACGGCGGACGAGATCAAGGATGACCGGATCGGCCTGATCGTGGGCGAGGGCGGTCCTTCGACCCAGGTGATCCTGCAGGCGGCCGCGACCACGATCGAGAAGGGCGCGCCCAAGCGCATCGGCCCGTTCGCGGTGCCCAAGGCGATGGCGTCGGGCCCGTCGGCGGTGCTGTCGACCTGGTTCCAGATGCGCGGCATCAACTATTCGATCAGCTCGGCCTGCGCGACGTCGGCCCACTGCATCGGCGCCGGTGTCGAACAGATCCAGTGGGGCAAGCAGGACGTGGTCTTCGCCGGCGGCTGCGAGGACATCGACTGGTCCATGTCCAACATGTTCGACGCCATGGGCGCCATGTCGTCGGACTTCAACGACAATCCGTCGGTCGCCTCCAGAGCCTATGACGCCAACCGCGACGGCTTCGTCATCGCCGGCGGCGCCGGCATCGTGGTGCTGGAAGAGTACGAGCGGGCCAAGGCGCGCGGCGCGACCATCTACGCCGAAGTCACCGGCTATGGCGCCAACGCGGACGGCTACGACATGGTCGCCCCCTCGGGCGAGGGCGCCCAGCGCTGCATGAAGATCGCGCTGGAACAGGCCGGCAATCCGAAGATCGACTATCTGAATCCGCACGGCACCTCGACGCCCGTGGGCGACGCCAAGGAGATGGAGGCCGTCCGCGCCGTCTTCGGCGACCAGATGCCGATGATCTCCTCGACCAAGTCGCTGACCGGCCACTCGCTCGGCGCGGCCGGCGCCCAGGAAGCCATCTACTGCCTGTTGATGATGCAGAACGGCTTCGCCGCCGAAAGCGCCCATATCGAAAATCTCGATCCGGCGTTCGAAGGCATGCCGATCCTGCGGGAGCGCCACGACGGCGAACTGACCCACGTCATGTCCAACAGCTTCGGCTTCGGCGGCACCAACGGCACGCTGATCCTGTCCAAGGTCTGAAACTTTCACCCGTCATCCTCGGGTCAAGCCCGAGGATGACAGTTGGGAGGGCTTAGGGGCAGCGGCTTTATTGCGTGTGCAGGGCCGTTGTCCTTCTCTTTGCGTGAATTCTTTCGTCACTGCCCGTTTACACGACCGTTTCTCACCCTTAGAGAGCGTCGCCGTGACCAAGCGCCCGCTTAAAACGATGACCTCGAAAACCACCGGCTTCGGCGGGGCGGTTTCGGGTGCGCGCGCGGTCTAGCGACAACCCGATCCCAAGCCCCGCCGATGCGCGGGGCGGTCGATCCGGCTGAACCTCGCGCCTCCATCCTGTCAGGAGACGCCTTCATGTCCTTTTCCCCGTCCAATCCGCCCCACGTGGGAATTGTCGGCGCCACAGGCCTCGTCGGCGAGATGATGCGCGGCCTGTTGGCCGAGCGGAACTTCCCGCTGGCTTCGCTGCGCCTGTTCGCCTCGGCCCGGTCGGCGGGCAAGACCATCCGCTTCGGTGACAACGACATCGTGGTCGAGGATGCGGCGACGGCGGATTATGCCGGTCTGGATATCGTCTTCTTCTCGGCCGGCGGCGAGACGTCCAAGGCCCTGGCGCCCAAGGTGGCGGCCGCCGGGGCGGTGGTGATCGACAACTCTTCGGCTTGGCGCTCTGACCCCGAAGTGCCGCTGGTGGTCGCCGAGGTGAACCCCCATGCCCTGGCCAACCTGCCCAAGGGCATCATCGCCAACCCCAACTGCACCACCATGGCCGCGATGCCGGTTTTGAAGCCCCTGCACGACGCGGCGGGGCTGAAGCGTCTGACGGTCTCCACCTATCAGGCCGTCTCGGGCGGCGGGATCGAGGGCATCCGCGTGCTGGAGGACCAGTCGCGCGCGACCGTGGGGCAGGGCGCGGCCCTGGCCCGCGACGGCGGGGCCGTGGATTTCGGCGCGCCAGAGAAGTGGGTCGTACCGATCGCCGCGAACGTCGTGGCCCTGAACTACACGCTGGGCGAAGACGGCTATACCGACGAGGAGCTGAAGCTGCGCGATGAGAGTCGCAAGATCCTGGAAATCCCCGGTCTGCCGGTCTCGGGCACCTGCGTGCGGGTGCCGGTCTTCACCGGCCATTCGCTGTCGATCAACGTCGAGTTTGAGCGCCCGCTGTCTGCGGCTCAGGCGCTGGATCTGCTGGCCCAGGCGCCCGGCGTGGTGGTGACGGCCGTGCCGAACCCGCTGGAGGCGTCGGGTCAAGACCCGGTCTTCGTGGGCCGGGTGCGCCCTGATCCAACCGTCGAGCACGGCCTGGCGCTGTTCGTCTCGAACGACAATCTGAGGAAGGGCGCGGCCCTGAACGCGGTCCAGATCGCCGAGGTGCTGATCCAGCAGCGCGGCTAATTGCCCTCAATCGTCATTCCGGGGCGTCCGAAGGACGAATCCGGAACCCAGGAGGCCATCGTCATCGCCTAGTGTGGTCGGCGCCGTGATCGCATCCCTGGGTTCCGGGTTCTTCGCTGCGCTCAGCCCCGGAATGACGGTCAGAGATCAGGCTTCAATCGTAGCGCACGCCGCTGAGATAGAGCCCTGCCGAGGGGGCGACGGGACCGCAACGCGCGCGGTCCTTCGCCTCCAAAGCGGCCTTGACGTCGTGGGCGCTCCAGCGACCCAGCCCCACCTCGACCAGGGTGCCGGCCATGGACCGGACCTGGCGGTGCAGGAAGCTGCGCGCCTGGAAGACCAGATGCACCTCTTCGCCGAAGCGGCTGACGCGCGCCACGTCCAGCGACTTGACCGGCGATTTGGACTGGCAGCCGACGTCGCGGAAGGTGGTGAAGTCGTGGTGGCCGACCAAGACCTGGGCGGCGTGGTGCATGGCCTCGGCGTCCAGGGTCTTCTTGACGTGCCAGACCCGGTCCCGCTCCAGCACGGGCTGGGGGCGGCGGTTCAGGATGCGGTACAGATAGCCCCGTCCCGTCGCGGAAAAGCGGGCGTGCCAGTCGGGATCAGGCGCGTATTCAGCCGACAGGACGCAGACGTCCTGGCGTACCAGATGGGCGTTCATGGCGTTCAGCACCGTGTCGACGGGCCAGTCTCGCTCCAGATCGGCGTGGATGACCTGGGCCGTCGCATGGACCCCGGTGTCGGTGCGGCCGGCGGCGACGATGCGGATGCGCTCGCCGGAAAAGGCGACGATGGCGTCCTCGACGGCGCCCTGAACCGTCGGCTGACCGTCTTGGGCCTGAAAGCCGTTGTAGGCCGTGCCGTCGTATTCGATCGTCAGCTTGTAGCGCGGCATCAGCCGAGCACGGTCCCGACGGGCAGGGCAAAGCCGCGCAGCATCTCCTCGGCCGATTGCGCCGCCTTGCCTTCGCGCTGGACGCGGATCAAACGCACCGCGCCGTCGCCGCAGGCCACGGTCAGGGCGTCGTCCAGCACGGTTCCGGGCGCGCCCGATCCGTCCGCCAAGGCCGACAGCAGCACCTTGATCCGCACGGGGCCAGCCTCTGATTGGGCCTCGAACCAGGCGCCGGGGAAGGGCGAGAGGCCTCGGATATGGGCGTCCACCTCGGCGGCCGGGCGGGTCCAGTCGATCCGGGCCTCGGCCGGGGTGATCTTCCTGGCGTAGGTCGGCTCTCCGACCTGTTCCGAGGGGGTGACGCCGCCCCGGTCGATGGCGGCCAGCGCGCGGGGCCACAGGCCCGCGCCGACATGGGCCATCCGTTCGGACAGGCTGGCGGCCGTGTCGTCGGGCAGGATGTCCATCCGTTCGCTGAGCAGGATGGGGCCTTCGTCCAGACCCAGACTCATCTGCATGATCTGGACGCCGGTCTGCTTGTCTCCGGCCATGATGGCCCGCTGGATCGGAGCGGCCCCGCGCCAGCGCGGCAACAGCGAGCCATGCAGGTTCAGACAGCCCAGGCGGGGCGCCTCCAGCACCTCGGTCTTCAGAATCTGGCCATAGGCCACGACGCAGGCCGCATCGAGATCCAGGCTTCTGAAGGTGTCGATCGCCTCGGCGTCCTTCATGCTTTCGGGCGTGAAGACGGGCAGGCCCATGGTCTCGGCGAAGGCGTGGACGGGCGACGGCGTCAGCTTCTGGCCCCGGCCCTTGGGGCGTGGCGGCTGCGAATAGACGGCGACGATCTCGTGACCCGAAGCGATCAACTCGGCCAGGGACGGCACGGCGAAGTCGGGAGTTCCCATGAAGGCAAGGCGCATGGGCACGCCTTTAGAACTTTAGGCGGCTTACTGCCAGCGGGTGAAGACGCCGCCGCCCTCGTCCCATTCGCCGCCCGCGTCCAGGGCGTCGTCGAAATCGAGCAGACGGTCCAGCAGCAAGCCCGCTACGACGCCCAGCACGGCCACGCCGGCCAGGGTCGCGACCCCGGCGACGCCGACCTTCTGGCTCCGCGTCAGGCGACGACGGCCCGAGGCGTCGATGATCAGCGAGCGGCCGCGCGGAATGGACGGGGCAATCCGGCGCGCAGCGCGTTCGATACGTTCGGGGCGGACGATCTTGGTCATCAGGCGGCGATCCTGTCGCGGGCGGCCTTCTTGACCTTGGTCACGGCGCGGTCCCGCTTGAGACGCGACAGATGGTCGATGAAAAGCACGCCGTTAAGGTGGTCCATCTCGTGCTGGATGCAGACGGCGTAGAGACCCTCGGCCTCTTCCTCCACCGACTGACCGTCACGGTTCAGATAGCGAATGCGGACGCGGGCCGGGCGTTCCACCTTGTCGAAATACTCGGGGATCGACAGGCAGCCTTCCTCGTAGGTGTAGAGCTCGTCCGAGGTCCACAGGATTTCCGGATTGGCGAAGAAACGCGGGTTCTTGCGCGCCTCAGCGTTCTCGGCCGCCTCTTCCTCGGTCTCGCAGACCACGCCGTCCTTGTCGCCCAGATCCATGACGATGACCCGGTCCAGGGCGCCGATCTGCACGGCGGCCAGGCCGATGCCCGGCGCGTCATACATCGTCTCCAGCATGTCATCCATCAGGGCGCGGACGGCGTCGTCCACGGCCGCGACGGGCTTGGACACCTGCTTCAGGATCGCCAGGTCGGCGGCGTTGTCGATGGTGAGGATGCGTCGAATGGCCATGGCCGGGACGTAGGCCCGCCCCGGCGATAGGTCAAGATTTGCGCCCCTTGCCGCGCTCTACGCCTTGCCGGGCAGAGCGCGAGGTTTGCGGTTCTCGTCGATGGCGACATAGGTGAAGACGCCCTGGGTTACGCGCACCGAAGCGGCCTGGGGCTGGCCCCGCGCCCGCTTCCACGCCTCGACCTGGACGCGGATGGAGGTGCGGCCCGAGCCGATGACGTGGGCGTAGATGCTGACCTCGTCGCCGACCGAGACGGGTTGGTGAAAGACCATGCCGTCCAGCGCCACGGTGGCGCAGCGACCGCAGGCCAGTTCGAACGCCGGGGTCGCGCCCGCAAGGTCCATCTGCGCCAGCAGCCAGCCGCCGAAGATGTCGCCCTCGGGGTTGGTGTCGGCGGGCATGGCGATGATGCGACCGACGGGCTGATCTTCGGGCGGGTATTCGGGGGCGTCGGACATAGGAGCAGCCTGCAGTTCGGGGAGGCTGGCTCTCTAGCGCGGCCTTGACGGCTTGTCGCCCTTGAGCGCCTTGGGACGCACGGGCTCTGGCACGGACAGTGTCAGACGAGACGTGCGAAAAGCCTGTGCATCGCGCAAGGCGCGCCAGGCGGCGCCTAGCTCCATGGCGGTCAGGAGATGATCCTGGGTCAACACAACGCGCCGAGACGCCCGCAAGGTGGCGACATCGGCCATGAGACGCGCTGCAGCCTGAACATCTTCACGGCCCGACCGCGCGCCCAAATCCTCCAGCCGGGCGAAGCGCCAGCCCTGTTCGGGCGGATAGCGCAGGGCCAAGGCGAAGCGTTCGGACGGCTCGATCTGGCGGGCCAAGAAAATCCAGTCCCCCGTGTCGGGATCGCGGCGATAGTGGCCCGGCTGGGTGGGCAGCCCGGCCTGGGCGTAGATCTCCAGCGCCCCGGCTTCGATTTCAGCCAAGGCCAGGCTCAAGGGGTCGGATTCTTCCGGCTCCAGCTCGGTCGGCCGCTCGAACGGGTCGATCGTGTCCTCGGCGGGCGCCGCCGGTGACTTGCGTGAAAACAGTCCCGAAAGCAGCGCCCGCCGTCTGGCCATGACGTCAGCGGTTCAGCGTGCTGGTCACCGACACGTCATAGACGACGCGGGTCAGGCTCTGAACGACCTCGAAGAACTTGCGCATCTCCGCGGCGCCGGCCAGGGGCACATAGATCACGTCCTCAGGCATGACCTCCATGTTGGTGGCGGCGAACACGTTGGCGGCGTCGCTGAAGTCCAGCTCATAGACGACCGGCACGCCGCGCGGCGTGGCGCGCTGATTGATGCCTAGCGCCTGGGCCACCTCGGGACGTTCGAAGCGGAAGATCAGAACGCGACGCGCATTGGCCGTATTGGTGTTCAGGCCGCCGACCTTGGACAGGGCGCCTGTCAGGGTCACGGGACCGGCGGGCATATCGACCTGGGCCACGGCGTTCAGGCCGCCGAAGGTCGAGAAACGGCGGGGCTTGTACTGGACGTTGACCACGTCGCCGCGCTGCAGACGCACGTTCTCGCCGAACTCGGTCGTCACCGCCGACAGGGGCGCGGTATAGGTGCGGCCCTCGCGCTGGATCGAGATGGTCAGGTCATCGGTGGTGCGGGCTGAGCCGCCGGCCGCAGCGATCACGTCCAGAATGCGGTCGCTGTTGACGCCCAACGGCGCGCGACCGGGCTGGCGCACGTCGCCCAGCACATTGACCGTGTTTGAGGCGTTGCCGGCGATGGACACCAGCACCTGCGGATTTGCGACCTTGCCGACCAGGGCGCGCCGGATCGCCGCCGCCGCCTGGGTGGAGGTCAGGCCCTGAACCCGAACCTGCCCGCCGAACGGAATGGTCACTGAGCCGCTGCGATCGACAGTCGCACCGGGAAGGGCCTGGTTGCCGCCCGACAACGTTGTGTTCGTGCGGCTGGACGAGGATCCGGAGCCTAGTGTTCCTCCGAACAGCGCGCCCGACGGGTCGAAGATCGAGATCGCCAGGGTGTCGCCCTCGCCAATCACGTCTGCGGGCTGATCGCTCGATCCTGCGGCGAGACTGCCGAAGAACTGCGGCGGAACCTGCTTCATGCGTTCGGTGGCTTCGAACGTCAGCGGCACCAGCGCGTAGCTGCCCAGAGCCGAGGCGGTCGTAGCCCCGGCGTTGACTGAGGCTCCTGAGGGCCCGTCGCGAGGCAGGGTGGAGCAGCCGCCGAGAATGGCGACAATAGCAAGCGGCAGGATGGTGCGCGTCATGAAGCTGGAAAGCCCTCGTTCGCGGATTGATTACAAGCCTTTGGGCGCGCTCGCCAGTGGCGAAACGGTTTGAAGCCCGATGGCGTCAGCGATGCTGCGGAAATGCTCGGTCCAGGACGGCGCCCTGTAGGAGGGCGAGGGTATCGGCGCCGCCTTGGTCGCGCGCTCGATGGCGGCCAGCCAACCCAGGCCGTCAAGCGGATCGATCAGTTCGGCGTTCGGCGTCAACTCGCGGTGGGGCGGAATGTCGGAGGCGATCAGTGACAGACCCATGGCGCAGGCCTCTACGGCGGGAAGGTCGAAGCCCTCGACGGAGGACGGGGCGAGTACGGCGCGCGCCCCGCGCATCAGCCTAGCCAAGACAGCATCGGACAGATTCGCCGCCTGGTGAACGACCCCTTGCAGATTGGGCGAGCGCTGCAGGTGATCCAGCACCGCCTCGTTCTCCCAGCCGTAGCGCCCGACAAGCACCAGGGACGGCGTCTGATCGCCCATTCGTTCTTCCAGTCGCCGCCATAGTGTCAGCAGCAAAGCCAGATTCTTGCGCGCCTCGATCGTGCCGACGTGGACGAAATAGGGGCGCGTCGCCTCAATCGCGTCGCCGGCGACGAAGGCCGGCTCGAGCCCCAGATGGGCGACGTGAACCGGCGGCAGAGGCAGGCCCTCGCGCTCCGCGAAGGTGCGGAGTTCATCGCCCGTGTAGGCGGAGTTGACGATGATCCGGCTGGCCAGACGAAGGGTGTTTGAGACCCGTGCGTGGTGTTTGTCGCCGTCGCCGGGCCGACAGAATTCAGGGTGAGTGACCGGAATCAGATCGTGCAGCAGGACAACGCGCTCGATCCCAGCGGCCTTCAAATCTTCCAGCGCCGTCGGCTCATGCAGGGTGGTGTGGCCGACGGTAAGATACAGATCCGCCGCCGGCAGTGCAGCGACGTGGCGCGAACGGAAGAACTGTTTGAACACCCGCGTCTTGTCGGCGGGCTTCTCCTTCTCGGGCGCGGGCGCTGGGCACAGCACCGAGGCGGCCGGCCGTCGTTCCGCCGTCAGGGCGGCGAGCAGCCGCTGTTCGTGCGCCAGATCGGCCGCCGTGCTGGCGGCGCCGTTCCATTTGGCGCGCAGATCGGCCACGAACCGCCGGAACCAGCCGATCTCGACGGCGATCAGGCGGTTCTTGCGGCCACGCACCGGGATGGTCGTGACATCGGGCGAGGCGAGCAGCCATTCGGCATAGGCCAGACACACCCGGTCCACGCCTGTCGGCGCTGACCGTTCGGCCCGGCTCATCAGCCGGCTGGCGTCGTAGAGAATGCGCATCCTAGGCGACGTAGCCGGCCTGCATCAGTTCGGCGATATGGACTATGGCCGTGGGCTTGCCGTCCTCGACGACGAACAGATTGGCGATCTTGTTGGCGGTCAACAGATCGACGACGTCGCTCATGCGCGCATCCGGATCCACGGTGATGGGATTGGCGCCCATGATATCGGCCGCCGTCAGATGGGTGGTGTCGCGCTGGAAAGCCCGGCGCAGGTCGCCGTCGGTGACGATGCCCGCCAGCGCGCCATCGGCGTCCAAGACGGCCACCGCGCCCTTTCGACCTTCGGTGATCGCCGAGACCACATCGCCGAAGCTGGCGTTCAACGGGACGCTGGCCGGGACGGCGGCATTGTCGCCCATCCATTCGCGCACGCTTTGCAAGCTCATGCCCAGGGCGCCGCCGGGGTGGTGCAAGCCAAAGTCCATGGCCGTGAACTCGCGGCGATCCATCAGCACCATGGCCAAGGCGTCGCCCAGGGCCAGGGTCATCAGGGTAGAGGTGGTTGGCGCCAAGCCGTTGGGGCAGGCCTCTGCGACCTTAGGCATGGTCAGGCAGACCGCTGCGTTGCGTCCCAGGAAGCTGGCCGGTCGCTGCGTGATGGCGATCACGGGAATGCCGTTGCGTTGGCAATAGATCAGTGGATCGCGCAATTCGCGGCTCTCGCCCGAGTTGGAGATGGCCAGCACTGTCACGTCGGGACGCAGCATTCCCAAGTCGCCGTGGCTCATCTCGGCGGGGTGGACGAAAAAGGCGTTGGTGCCGGTCGAGGCCAGGGTGGCGGCGATCTTTCCGCCGATATGTCCCGACTTGCCCATGCCGGTGACGACGACATAGCCCGGCCGGCTCATGATGACATCGACCGCACGCGCCATCGATACGTCGATCGAGCGCTCCAGCGCCTCCAGCGCTTCGATGTTCAGGCGCACGACCTCGCGGGCGCGGTCTGTCATCACGGCGATGTCGTCGGGGGTCGAGTGAGCGATCTCGGTCATTGTTTCCTGGCCCGCAGCCGGGCTCTCCTTCTTTGACGAGCGCGATCCGCCGTGAGTGCGTTTCGCGCGCCGCCTCCCTTTCAGACGACTTTGTCGGTTTCTGGTCAACCTTTGCCGCTCTGGCGCGTTACGCCGACCGGGGAACTAAAACAAAGAGTTTGATCGTCAATGCCGTCTCATGCCGGAGCCGCTTCGCTATTGCTCCCGACACCGCCCGTGGTCGCCGACGAGATCGCGCTGTTCCTGGACATGGACGGCGTGTTGGCCCCGATGGCGCCGACCCCCGATGCGGTGGTGCCGACCGCCCGTCGTACGGCGGCGCTAAAGGCGGTCGAGGCGCGACTTGCAGGCCGTGTCGCCATCGTCAGTGGCCGCACCATCGCCGAGATCGACCGCATTTCCGATCATGCTCTGGTTTCGGGCTCGGGCGTGCATGGCCTGGAGCGGCGTCTGAAGGACGGCTCCATTGAACGCAAGACGCCCGACGCCGGCGTCGCCCAGGCGCTGGATGCATTCGAGGAATTCGCCGCCGATCGCCCCGGCGTGATCGTCGAGGACAAGGGCGTCTCCGTCGGTTTGCACTATCGTCAGGCGCCTGATGAAGCCGGCGCCGCCAAGGGTCTGGCGGCCGAGCTTCAGGCCGAAACGGGACTGACGCTCCAACCCGGTCATATGGTGCTGGAGCTGAAGACGCCCGGCGCCGACAAGGGCACGGCCGTCACGGCCTTTATGCAGGAGGCGCCGTTCAAGGGTGCTGTCCCGGTCATGCTGGGCGACGACTTGACCGACGAATACGGGTTCGAGGCTGCGGCGGCGCTGGGCGGATACGGCGTGTTGGTCGGCCCCGAGCGCGAGACGGCGGCCCGTTACCGACTGGCCGATGTGGATGCTGTGCTCACCTGGCTTGAAGCCGTAGCGAAGGCCTGAACCGATGAAGCCCAATCTGGATCTGTTTCCCATCGGCAACTGCGGCGTCAGCGCCCTGATCGACCGCCAGGGCCGCTTCGTCTGGGCCTGCGCGCCGCGGGTGGACGGCGACCCGGTCTTTTCCGCCCTGATGGATGGCATGGCGCCCGAGCACGGCTTCTGGGCCATCGAGATGGAGGACGTGAAGTCGATCGATCAGGCCTATGTCCGCAACACGCCGGTTTTGCGCACGGTCATGACGGCCGATGACGGATCGTCAGCCGAGATTATCGATTTCGCCCCGCGTCATCCGAAGCACTCGCGCACCTATCGGCCGCTGGCCTTTGCGCGCATCGTGCGGCCGCTGTCGGGCACGCCGCGCATCCGTGTGCGATTGCGACCCTCGACAGACTGGGGCGCGCGGCCGGCGCCGCACACCTCCGGATCCAACCACATCCGCTATATGTGCGCCGACGTCACCTTCCGCCTGACGACCGATTGTCCCGTGTCGCATGTGCTGGAGGAGCGCGTGTTCCGGCTGGAGCGGTCGCACGCCTTCTTCCTGGGCCCGGACGAGGGTTACGACCAGGATGTCGGCCACGGCGTGCAGGGCGCGCTGGATCGCACGGTCGCCTATTGGCAGGACTGGGTGCGCAAACTCTATCTGCCGCTCGACTATCAGGAGGCAGTGATCCGCGCGGCGATCACGCTGAAGCTGTGCGCCTATGAAGAGACCGGCGCCATCGTCGCGGCCATGACGACCTCGGTGCCCGAGTTCAAGGAGAGCGGGCGCAACTGGGACTATCGCTACTGCTGGATCCGCGACGCCTATTATACGGTGCGGGCGCTGAACCGGTTGGGTGCGGTCGACATCCTCGAGAACTACCTCGTCTATCTGAGAAACTTGGTCGATGATTCCGCCGGCGGCCATGTCCAGCCGGTCTATGGCGTGGGTCTGGAGCCCGGAATCGGCGAGAGCATCATCGACAGCGTCGCGGGCTATCGCGGCATGAAGCCGGTGCGGATCGGCAATCAGGCGCACGAACATCTGCAACACGACGTCTACGGACAAATCGTGCTGCCACTGGTTCAGGCCTTCTATGACGCACGGCTGCTGCGTCCCGGCACGCTGGAGGATTTCCACGCGCTGGAGGCGATCGGCGAGCGCGCCTTCGCCATGCACGATCAGACCGACGCGGGCCTGTGGGAGTTCCGCACCATTGCGCGGGTCCACACCTATTCGTCCGTCATGTGCTGGGCCGCCTGCGACCGTCTGGCCAAGGCAGCCGACCATTTGAATCTGCCGGATCGGGCTGCCTTCTGGCGTGAGCGGGCGCAGATCATCCGTCAGCGGATCGAAGCCGAGGCCTATCTGCCTGATGAGGGGCGATTCGCCGCCAGCTTCGGCGGCCGCGAGTTGGACGCTTCACTGCTGCAGATGACCGATCTGGGCTTCCTAGAGGCGCACGATCCGCGTCAGGTCGCCACCTTCGACGCCATCGAGCGCGATCTGAAGAAGGGCAGCCACCTGTTCCGCTATGTGGAGCCGGACGACTTCGGCGAGCCGGAAACCGCCTTCAACTTCTGCACCTTCTGGTTCATCGAGGCCCTGCACCAGAACGGCCGCATCGAGGAAGCGCGCACCATCTTCCAGGAGATGCTGAGCCGGCGGACGGCGGCAGGGCTGTTGAGCGAGGACATCTCGATCGACGATGGCGAACTGTGGGGCAACTATCCGCAGACCTATTCCCTGGTCGGCATCATCAATTGCGCCGTGCTGTTGAGCCGTTCCTGGACCGATGTGCGTTAATGTCTGGACCCCGGGGCTGGGGTCGCCGTGTGAAGTGAAGTCATGAGCCGCCTGATCGTTGTTTCGAACCGGGTTTCGGCCCCGACCGACCCCGCCGCCGGGTCTGCCGGTGGCCTGGCGATGGCTCTGTCCGCCGCGCTCAGAAAATACGACGGCCTGTGGTTCGGTTGGTCGGGCGAGCGGGTCGATCACTACACCGGGGAGGTGAAGATCGAGGACCGGGCCGGCGTCACCGTAGGGCTAGTCGATCTGGAGGGGCAGGACGTCGACGAATACTACAACGGCTACGCCAACAAGACGTTGTGGCCGCTATTCCACCACCGCATCGACCTGGCCCAGTACGAGCGGTCCTATGGCGAAGGCTATGAGCGGGTGAACCGGCGTTTCGCCGAGGCGCTGGCGCCGTTGATCCAGCCCGACGACATGATCTGGATCCACGATTATCACATGATCCCGATGGCGCGGGATCTGCGCCGCTTGGGCGTGCGCAACCGGATCGGCTTCTTCTTGCACACGCCCTGGCCGGCGCGACAGTTGCTGGTGACCCTGCCGCATCACCGGCGGCTGGTGGAATCGATGTTCGATTTCGACCTGATCGGTTTCCACACCCAGGAATGGAGCGATCTGTTCACCGACTATGTGGTGTCCGAGGCTCAGGGCGAGTTGGACGGGACCGGCGGACTGGAGTGTTTCGGTCGCAAGGTTCAGACTGGCGTCTTCCCCATCGGCATCGATGTGGACGGGTTCCTGGCGGCGCGAAACTCGGCGCTTGGGGCGCGGACCTATGACCGAATGGCGGCGTCTTCGGCTTTCCGCTCGATGATCGTGGGGGTGGACCGGCTGGACTATTCCAAGGGGTTGGAAGAGCGGCTGTTGGGTTACGAACAGTTCCTGCACGACAACGCCTCGATGCGGGGCGAGGTCTTCCTGTTGCAGGTCACGCCCATCTCGCGCGACGACGTGGACAGCTATCAGGACATTCGTTCGCGGCTGGACGCCTTGGCAGGACGGATCAACGGCGCCTTCGCCGACATGGACTGGCAGCCGATCCGTTATCTGAACCGCACCTATCGCCGGGACCAGCTGGCGGGCATCTACCGCGCGGCGCGGGTGGGGCTGGTGACGCCGTTGCGCGACGGTATGAATCTGGTGGCCAAGGAATATGTTTGCGCCCAGAATCCGGACGATCCGGGCGTGTTGATCCTGTCGCGGTTCGCCGGCGCGGCCGAGCAGATGGGCGAGGCCCTGCTGGTCAATCCCTACAGCCGCGAGGAGCTGTCGGATGCCATACAGAAGGCGCTGACCATGCCATTGGCCGAGCGTATTCGGAAATGGGAAGCCCTGATGGATGTGGTTCGCGCCACCGATGTCGGCATCTGGCGCGATGATTTCGTGCGCGCCCTGCAAGCCGATGAATCGACCTCGCAACCGACGCAGTGGGCCGGCGCGGCCTGACGCCTAGCGCAGGTCGAAGGCCAGCATCAGGGTGCGCTGGGCCGGATTGAAGTTGTCGTCGGACAGGATGTAGAGGCGAGTCCCGCCGTTTCGCATCTCTGCGGCGATACCCTCAAAATTGTCGGTCGTGCCGGGCAGTTTCAGCTCGATCAACACCGGCCCCAGCGTTCCGTCGGGGGCCATGCGGCGCACGCGCGCGCGCATGTCGACGGGCGCCCGGTACAGGCGCTGGGCCACGAACCATCCGGCGCCGGACGGATCCCGATCCAAACCGGTGATGCGGTATTCGCTGTCGGGGATCGGCGTCTGCGGAGGCGTGCTCACACCCGTGCATCTCGCAGCTGAGCAATCCCAGACGCCGCCGGCCTCGCCAGAGACGCGCCAGCCGCCGGGCGCAATGGCCAACCCCTCCATACCGTCGTTCTCGGTGAAGGCGAAGTCGGGCGACCGCACTGGCGTTGGCCGCGTCCGCAGCGCCGACAAGGGACCGTAGTTCCAGATGCGATGACGCCGCTCGAAACTGACCAGCAGATCGCCGGAGGGGGTGATGGCCAAGCCCTCGGCGTCGCCGTCCGACTTGTCGGAAATCGCGGCGCCGTCCTGAAGCGTCAGCCGACGCGAGCGGAAGTGATCCAGGCCGGCCAGCCGCCCCCGGGCGTCCAGGCGAATGTCGCCGCGCACCAGATCACCGGCGTCTGACACCGTGACGAAACCGCCGTCGCCGGTCAGCTTCAGGTCCGAAAGGCTGTGTAGCGGCGATGTCGGAGCCGCGCTGATCTGCAGGCCGCCGGCGAACGTCACGCCGTCAGCCAACTGCGTGCCGCCGGGCAGGCCCAGGCTGACGCTTCGCAGCTCTGCGACTTGGGGCGTCCAGCCGTCCGACGACAGCGGATAGGGACGCGGCGCGCCCAGCGAGGCGGCGCAGGCCGACAGCGACAGCGCGACCCAGACACTGGCTAGCCGGCCGAAACGGCTCATGCCGCCAGCTTTCGCTTGGCGCGACGGGTGGGACCGGCCGCGCCCTCGTTCTCGAACAGTTCGGCCAGCTTCTCGGTCATGGCCCCCGCCAGCTGTTCGACATCGACGATGGTCAGGGCCTTGCGATACCAGCGGGTCACGTCGTGGCCGATGCCGATGGCCAGAAGCTCGACCGGCGAGCGGTCCTCGATCTCGGCGATCACCTGGCGCAGATGCTTGTCCAGATACAGCGCCGCATTCGCCGACTGGGTCGAGTCGTCCACCGGCGAGCCGTCGGAGATGACCATCAGGATGCGGCGCTGCTCGGTGCGGGCCAGCAGGCGATTATGCGCCCACTGCAGGGCCTCGCCGTCGATGTTTTCCTTCAGCAGGCCCTCGCGCATCATCAGGCCGAGGTTCTTCTTGGCCCGGCGCCAGGGCGCGTCGGCGGCCTTGTAGATGATGTGGCGCAGGTCGTTCAGGCGGCCGGGATTTTGCGGCTTGCCGGCGGTGATCCAGGCCTCGCGGCTCTGTCCGCCCTTCCAGGCGCGGGTGGTGAAGCCCAAAATCTCGACCTTGACGCCGCACCGCTCCAGCGTCCGCGCCAGAATGTCGGCGCAGACCGCCGCCACCATGATCGGTCGCCCGCGCATCGAGCCGGAGTTGTCCAGCAGCAGGGTCACGACCGTGTCGCGGAACGGGCTTTCGCTCTCGGCCTTGAACGACAGGGGGGCGGTCGGGTCGGTGACGATGCGTGTCAGCCGCGCCGTGTCCAGCATACCCTCTTCCAGATCAAAGACCCAAGAGCGGTTCTGCTGCGCCAGCAGCCGGCGTTGCAGCTTGTTGGCCAGGCGCGACACGACGCTGGACAGGATGGCCAGCTGGCCGTCCAGCAGGGCGCGCAGCCGGTCCAGCTCGACCGGGTCGCACAGGTCGGCGGCGTCCACCACCTCGTCGAAGGCGGTGGTGAAGACGCGGTAGAAATCGACCGCGCGGCCGTCGTCGGCCGTCTGCTGACGGTTCGGCTGCTGGCCTTCCTGAAGTTCCGGGCCATCGTCGGCGCCTTCGCCGTCGGGATCGGCGGGCGCGCCTTCGGGGCGACTTTCGCGCTCTTGCTCGGAAGACTGATCATCGGCGTCGCCCTCCATCGACTGGGAGCCTTCGCCGCCGTCCTGCTCTTCCTCCTCATCCTGATCGTCGTCAGCCGCGGGGTCCTGAGGATCGGGCTCCTCGTCGCCGGGATCTTCGGACGTATCTTCGCCGCGCCCGTCGCCGGGGTCGAGGTCCAGCGCGCGCAGCACCTCGCGCATCTTCAGCGCAAAGCCTTCCTGATCGCCCGCCGTGCCGGCCAGGGCGTCCAGCTTGGCGCCGGCCTTGGCCTCGATGTTGGCGCGCACCAGATCCAGCATGGCCCGGGCGCCGTCGGGGGCCGGGCGCCCGGTCAGCCGCTCGCGGACAAGCAGGGCCACGGCCTCGGACACGGGCACGCGGTCGGCGTCGCTGATCCGCAGGGCGCCGGTCTTTTCCAGTCGCGTGATCAGGGCGGCGCCCAGATTGTCGCGCACCCCGGCCAGATGTTCCGAACCGAAGGCCTCGACCCGCGCCTGTTCGACCGCGTCGAACACCTCGGCCGCCTTGGCGTCCGCCGGCCGCATCCGGCTGTTCACTGCCGCGTCGTGATTGGCCAAACGCAGCGCCAGCCGGTCGGCCTGGCCGCGCAAGGACGCGCTCTCGGGCCCCGATGGGTCGCGCGGCGGATGGGGCAGCGTCAGGACGCCGTTCGACAGTTTGGGCCCGTCGGACCCGAACGCCACCTCCAGCTCGGGCTGTTCGGCCAGCGCCCGCGCGGCATGACCCAGCGCGCGCTTGAAGGTTTCGGCGGGAGTATCCGGGGCGGCCATGGCCCTCAGTTAATCGCTTCGCGCCTGCGATAAAAGCGCCGTCAGCCGCCTTTTGAAATCGGCACGCGACGGCCGTAGGTCAGACAGCGCCAAACCCACTCCAGCGGCCCCATGCTGAACCGCGACAACCACAGCGGCGACCAGATCAGTTGAAGCGCCCAAACCGCCAGGACCAGGCCCCACATCTGCACATAGTCGGCCCGTCCGAACAGGCGCGGCCCCCACGGCATGTAGAAGATCGACGTCATGATCAGGGTCTGGGTCAGATAGTTGGTAAAGGCCATCTGCCCTACCGGCCGCAGCGCCGCCGTGATCCACGCCAGCCCCCGGGTCGTCGCCAGCACGATCAGGCTGACATAGGCCAGGGTGACGAAGACGGGGAAGGAGGCGACGACCTCCGCCAGGCCGCGCGTCGGGTGGGTTCCGGCCGGGGCCAAGGCCTCGCGCCATTCCAGCACGCCCAGCAGGGCCAGTACGGCTCCGCCGACCCCGACCAAGGCGCCATAGACCCCGTTGGGCGCCCGGCCGCTGAACACGCCGGCCTTGAACAGGCCCAGTCCCAACATCATCAGGGCCACGGTCGAGAAGACGAACATCGTCAGGCTGGCGCCCTGCAGCAGCAGCCAGTTCTCAAGGTTTTGGCCCATCGCCCCGGCCCAGCCGCTGCGATAGGCGGCGATCGATTCCGCCACCATGGCGGCGGTGTAATGCGGCCCGCCCTGATTCATCGCCTCGGTGATCGCCGACGGCCCGGCGACCATCAGCCAGGTCGCACCCGCCTGCATCGCGCCCAGCAACAGGGTCACGCCCAGGCCGATCCCGATCAGCGTTCCGGCCCGCATCGACCGCATCAGCATCACGAACAGGCCCGACCAGGCGTAGAGCAGCAGCACGTCGCCATACCAGAAGGCCAGGCCGTGGATCAGGGCGATGACGGCCAGCCAGAACAGGCGGCGCCGCAGCAGTTTGCCACGCGCCGCATCGTCCCGCTCGCCGCCGACCAGATAGATCGAGGCCCCGAACAGCATCGAAAACAGGGTGATGAACTTCTGATGGAAGAAGACGTCCATCGTCCAGCGCGCCACGGCGTTGGCGCCGGTGACCGGAAATGGGCTCAGGCTCGCGTCCTGATAGACCATGACCGGCAGGCCGAACGAGACGACATTGACGGCCAGGATGCCCAGCACCGCCAGCCCCCGCATGACGTCCAGGCTGGCGATGCGCGAGGTCGCCGCGACGGGCGACAGGATCTCCGCCGCATCCTTGTCCGTGTCGTCCATGGTCATTCTCGGATCCCCCAATCCTCGAACTCAGGCGTCAGGCGCGAATGCCAACCCTGCGTCTCAGCCCTTGGGCATCAAGCCCAGTCGATCCTTGACCGCCGGCCGCGCCTCGAAGGCGATGAAGGCAGCGCACAACCCGGCCCACAGGGCGTAGCTGACGCCCACGATCATGGCGATGGGCAGGCCGCCGACGCCGAAGATCAGCAGGGTGGTCTCGGTCGCACCCAGGGCCTGCATCACATCGCCGGCCTCGAACCAGCCCATCATGCTCATGGCCAGGGCGACGACGATCTGGACCAGGGCCGCCGCCAGGCCGCCGTACATCATGAAGCGCCAGACGACGCCCAGCCGTGTGCCGGGTCGCCCGTCGCGCTTGCGCTCGTTCAGCACGCGATACAGCGCCAGCGGCACGGTGATCAGGCCGATCAGCATCACCACCAGCCGCCAGTCCATGTCGCGGCCCGGCAGATAGGCGTGGGGCCGCCAGAAAGGCAGGGTCAACCAAAGGGGGGGCCAGGCCGCGCCGGCCAGGCAGGCCAGAATCCGAGGCGTCCGCCCAGGCCGCGCAGCGATGGTCGCCTGACCGGGCAGGTCGGAATAGCTCTCGAACCGGCTCATCGCGTCGGCGCCGGCGCAGCGCCGGAATAGTCATAGAAGCCGCGGCCGCTCTTCCTGCCTAGCCAGCCGGCCTCGACATATTTCACCAGCAGCGGGCAGGGGCGATATTTGCTGTCGGCCAGGCCGTCATACAGCACGTTCATGATGGCCAGGACGACGTCCAGACCCATGAAGTCCGCCAGTTCCAGCGGCCCCATCGGATGGTTGGCGCCCAGGCGCAGAGCCTTGTCGATCGAGGCGACGTTGCCGACGCCTTCATACAGGGCGAAGATGGCCTCGTTCATCATCGGCACCAGGATGCGGTTGACGATGAAGGCGGGGAAATCCTCGGCGTCCGTGGTGGTCTTGCCCAGGCTCTCGGCGAAGGCGACGGCGGCGGAATGGGTTTCGGCCGAGGTGGCGATGCCGCGGATGATCTCCACCAGCTTCATCACCGGCGCCGGCTTCATGAAATGCAGGCCGACGAACCGGTCCGGCCGGTCCGTCGAAGACGCCAGGCGCGTGATCGAAATCGACGAGGTGTTGGACGCCAACAGGGTTTGCGGCCCCAGGTGCGGCACCACCTGCGCATAGATGGCCTTCTTGACGGCCTCGTCTTCCAGCGCCGCCTCGATGACCAGATCGGCGCCGGCGACGGCTTCGGCCATCACGTCGCTCGTCGTGATGCGGGCCAGGGCCGCATCGACGGCGGCCTGATCGACCAGGCCGCGTCCAACGTGACGCGCCAGGCTGGCCGCGATCTCGCCCTGCGCCAGCGGCAACCGGTCGGCGACGACGTCATAAAGGCGAACCGAATAGCCCCCGAGCGCGACCGCCTGCGCGATGCCTGCGCCCATCTGTCCGGCGCCCAGAATGGCGACTGTGGTGATCGAGGTCATGAACCGTGGTCGAAAGTGGTCGGGCGGGCACCTTTAGAAAGGAAGGCGCGCGGCGCAAGAGCGGATCAACCCTCTCGCATCAGATTTCCGCCCGCCGTGTCGCCTCAGCCGAGCAGTTGGATCAGGGCCGGCGCCGCCGTGCGGTTGAACAGCACGCTGATGAACTGCAGCAGCAGGATCACCACGATGGGCGAGATGTCGATGCCGCCCAAGTTCGGAATGATGCGGCGGAACGGCTCCAGCAGGGGCGCGGTGACCCGGTCCAGGAAGGTCCCGACCGAATAGACGAAGCGGTTGCGATAGTTGACGACGTCGAACGCCACCAACCAGCTCAGAATGGCCTGGGCGATGATGAACCAGATCATCAGACTGATGATGGTGTTGATCAACCAGACGAGCGCATAGCCCATGAACGGTAACTCCTGCTTGGATCGGCGCTTCTAGCCTGTTCGTCCCTGCTCCGACAACGGCCGTATCCGACCTGCGCGCTTTGCGCGCACAAGCCCGTTGACACCACGCCCGCCCGCCTTCTATGTCCGCCACGCCTGTGAAACCCGATCCCACGCTGGAAACGGGGCCGTAGCTCAGTTGGTAGAGCGCGTCGTTCGCAATGACGAGGTCAGGGGTTCGACTCCCCTCGGCTCCACCAGGCTTCTTCTCTAAAATTATCTGGAAGTCAGCGTCAGTGCTGCGTCGTTCGCACCAGCGTCAGGTCGTAGCCCAGGCTGCGGGCGCGGGTCAGGATCGTGTCGCGGACGGACGGCGCGGGTTGCGCGGTGCGGCTGAGCAGCCAAAGGTAGCGACCCGACGGCTCGCCGACGATGGACCAGGAATAGTCGTCGGCGTGGTCCAGCACCCAATAGTCGCCGACGTAGAAGGGGCCGAAGAAGGACACCTTCAGCTTGGCGTTGTCGCTGCCCTCGACGATCTTCGCCTTGCCCTCTGAGGTCTTTTCCGGGCCGTCGACCGCATCCTGTCGGCAGGTGTTCAGCACCCCGACCAGACCGTCGTCGCGCACCGTATATTGGGCGGTCACGCCTTCGCAGCCGCGCTCGAACCCGTTCTCGTAGCGCCGGATTTCATACCACAGGCCGGCGTAGCGGTTCAGGTCGACCGGCTTCGTGGGTTGAGGCACGGCGGCTGTGCCTACGGGGCCGCGTTGCAGGGTGGCGCAGGCGCCCAGCGCCAGGGCGGCGCCGGCGATCAGGGCGATGGAAGCGGTGCGAGCGATTTTCATGGCCGCAGAACGACGATGAGGGCGCCCGGTTCCGGACACTCGGTCTCGGCAGATCACCGGAGCGCGACGTAGCCCCGTTCGATGACCCGACGCAGAGCCTCGTAGGCTTCGGCCAGTTCGTCGTAGGCGGTGCGGGCGGCGGTCAGGCGGGCGACTTGGTCCGGCGTGACAGCCGAGCCGGAGTGGGCCAGGCGCAGCGATTCCGCGACCCATTTGGCGCGGGCCGTGGCGGTCATGACCGCCAGCTTTTGCAGCGAGCCGGCGTCCACGCCGGTCAGGGCGTGCCCGATCACCTCCTTGTTGGCGACGTAGGCGGCGTAGTCGATCTGCTCCAGCTGCCCGCGCAGGCGACGCTGTTCGTGCGGATCGGTGTCCTGCGGCTCGAAATGGTCGCTGTGGCGGCGGGTGCTCGACGTCATCTTGGTCGACATGGGCGAGCCCTCCCCGGCCTGTCCTGGCGGTCCCGACGGCCGCTCGACAAAGAAGGTGCGCCGTCTCGGTTAACGCCGCGTTGCGCTTGGGACCCACGCATCCGATATCGGGGCCACACGGGATAGGAGAAGACCATGGACCTGAAACTCGACGGCAAGCGCGCCCTGATCTGCGGCGGCTCATCCGGCCTTGGCCGCGCCGTGGCGACGGCCCTGGTTGCGGAGGGCGTGCACGTCGCCCTGTTGTCGCGTGATGAAGGCAAGCTTCAGGCCGTGGCGGATGCGCTGAACGCGGCCGGGCCGGGTCGGGCGGTGGTGGCAGCGGCGGACCTTGCGGATCATGAGGCGCTGCTGATGGCGGTGGACCGGGCCGAGGACCTTTTGGGCGGGCCTATCGAAATCCTGCTGAACAACACCGGGGGGCCGCCGCCGTCGGGCGTGTCGGGGCTGGAACCGGCCGTGTGGCGCGATCATTTCGAATCGATGGTGCTGTCGATCTTCCGTCTGACGGACCGGGTGCTGCCGGCCATGCGGGCGGCCGGCTGGGGGCGAATCCTGAACGTCGCCTCGATCACAGTGGTCGAGCCGTCGGCGGCGCTGGGCGTGTCCAACACCCTGCGAGCCTCGGTCGCGGCCTGGGCCAAGACCCTGGCCAATGAGGTCGGACCAGACGGGGTGACGGTCAACACCCTGCTGCCGGGGCGTATCGATACGCCGCGGATCGCAAGGCTGGATCAGGCGACCGCTGAGCGCACCGGCACGACGCCGCAAGAGGCGCGAGCTGAATCCGTCAAATCGATTCCGGTCGGCCGTATCGGCATGACCGAGGAGTTCGGCGCCACCGCCGCCTTCCTGGCCAGTCCGCTGGCGGCGTATGTCACCGGCTCGCTGATCCGATTGGACGGCGGGGCGATCAAGGCGATCTGATCAGCCGGGCGCACGACGGCGCAGCACGCCGCCGAAGGCCACGCGGCTGCGCCCGTAATCCAGAGTGATGCGGCTGAACCGGCTCAGGATATCGGCGCCCAGCAGCAGGGCCGGCTTGTCGATCAGGTCCATGACCTGAAACACATGCAGGTCGGCGAACAGCAGCGGGGTCGGCCCCAGAGATCGTCCCGCGGTGTGCAGGGCGGGCGTCGTGCCGGTGCGAGCCGTCACTGCGCCGCCAACGATGCCGACCATCCGCACAGGCCCGGACGGGGCGGCGGCCTGACCGATGTCGAGCGCCTGCATCAGGGCCAGATTGCCGATCGAATATTGCGCGCCGCTGTCGATGAAGGCCGCGACCTCTACGCCGGCGACCTCGATCCGGGTCAAGATCAGCTGACCGAAGCGACCGCGGCGACCGGCGACGAGCACGTCCTGCTGCTGGGGCCGGGATGAGTCGGGGCTGGTCGTCAATGCGATGCTGGTCGAGCCCGATGGTGACAGGGCGACCTGGCGGGCGTTGACGTCCAGCGTCAGGCGAAAGCGGGACAGCAGATCCAGGCCGAGCAGGCCGTCGGCGCCCAAGGCGTCGCGCGGGAAGATCGGCAGGGTAAGGTCGCTGAAGCGTCGACGGCCGATCTCGATCTGCGCCAGTTCGACGGTCGGCGTGACCTCGGCCGCCGTGATCCCGTGCACCACGACGGGGCGGCCGGGCGGCAGGGCCAAGGCCTGGGCCAGCTCGGCCGAGACCGCGCTTCGCTCGGCGCCGGTGTCGATGACAAAGACCTGCTGGACGCTTCCGTTCAGACGCACGCCGACGCTCATCCGCGTCAGCAGATTTTGCAAGAGCCGAACCTGATCGGGCGGGTCCGCCGGGACGGCGGTCTGGGCGGACACAAACGGAACAGCCGCCAGCAGGCCCAGCGTCTTGCGCCGCGACGTTTTCACGCTCGATCCTTCCCCAAACCCTGGCCGCACCCGTCTGTCCTCCTCGGGCCTTCGCCAGGGCAGGGCAGGCTACGCGCTTTTGGCGAAGAGCCTGAGACATATTCTTGTCCGTAGTGTCTCAGCGCGGCTGCCTCTTCCCGCCCGGCGTTCGGTGCCGTCTGGCCAATCGGGGGTTGTCGGCGTATCGTCCCAGCCGAAACAGGAGGATGCGATGCTGACCTTGCTGATGCTGGCCTTGTCCGACCCTGCGGCGGCGTCTTCCACCGCAAACACCAGCCGTGATCTTGTTGTTGTTTCCGCACCAAGGCGGACACGCAGCGTTGCGGCGATCCGCTGATGCAGGCTCGGCAAGGCGGCGCCGGCGCCATGACGCTGGATCGCTCGCTCGATGACGGACAGGTCCGGCGCTATCTGCTGCTGGACCGGCGCGATCGGAACAACTGCCCCCTGCCGATCAGCTACGCCGTGCCGGATCAACGGGCGCTGGGTCGAAACCTGATGCCGGCCCAGCCCGACGTCGGCGCGCCGCCGGCTCCGCCCGCGCCACGTCGCTAGGCGCGGGGATGGGCGGCCGCATAGGCGTTCAAAAGGCGATCCGAATCGACGCCGGTGTATTTCTGGGTCGTCGACAGGCTGGCGTGGCCCAGCAGTTCCTGGATCGACCGCAGGTCGGCGCCGGCGCCCAGCAGGTGGGTCGCGAAACTGTGGCGTAGGGCGTGGGGCGTCGTGCGCTCGGGCAAGCCCAATCGGCCGCGCAACTTCTGCACCGAGGCCTGGACGTGACGGGGGCTTAAGGGGCCGCCGCGGCGGGCGCGGAACAGGGCGTCGGCGGGCTGGAGCGGGAAGGGCAGCAGGGCCAGATAGGCGTCCACCGCATCGCGCACGGCGGGCAGGATCGGCGCGATCCGCGTCTTTGACCCCTTGCCGACGATACGCAGGGTTTCGCCCAGCGGCGCATCGGCGCGGGTCAGGGACATGGCCTCGGAGATCCGCAGGCCGCAACCGTAGAGCAGGGTCAGGACAGCTCTGTCACGCGCGGCCTCCCACGGTTCGGCGTCGGGATCGGCGTCCGGTTCGGCCAGCAGGCCGCGCGCCTGATCCTCGGTCACCGGCCGGGGCAGGGACGGCTTGACCTTGGGACCGCGCACCAGGGCCAGCTGCGGGGAGGGCGTGTCCAACCGCCGGTCGAGGAAGGCGTGAAAACCGCGAATGGCCGACATGCTCTGGCTCAGTGACCGGGCTGCCAGCGGGTGCTCGCCTGAGCGTCGCTCGGCCATGTGGGCGCGGACCTCGGCGGCGGTGATCGTGCCCATGTCTTTCAGTGATAGCGCCTCGCCGCGATGGCGTTCGAGGAAGGCGACATAGAGCCGCCCGATGTGGCCATAGGCCTCCAGCGTGCGGGGCGACAGCCGACGTTCGTGCGCCAAGTGATCGAGCCAGGCGCGCAGGGCGTCGGAGGCGGTTAGTTGAGAACCGGCCATCGCTCGGCCATCCGCTCCGTCACCCGCGCCAGGAAGGCGGCCAGTTCGCAGCCCATGTTGGGCGTGAAGCCCTCGGGCTCGGGCGAGCCGAAGGCGCAAATGCAGGGGCGCGGCGGGCCGCCCGGTGTCAGGTGCGGGGCCATGCGGACCAGGGCGATGGACCGCACCTGATCCTCGGCCGCGCCGAAGAAATTCAGTCCCGATATCATCGGGCCGAGCCAGGTCAGGCCATGCTCGCCCAGCAGGTTGTCGACGTCGCCTTCTTCCAGCGCGCGCCAGCCGAAGGGCACGCCGCCGGGTTTTTCCAGAGCGATGGCGGCGCCGGCCAAGCCGAACCGCCCCTGCGCCGCCGCATCCAGCCGCCGTGCCAGGTCGGAATGGTTCTTGGCCTCCATCAGGTCCAGGGTCGCGACATGCGTCTGGGTCTGGGCGGCGAAGTTGGCGCGGGCGATCAGTTCGATCTCGCGCCGGGCGCCGGTCTCGCGCTCGACCACGGCTTCCAGTCGCGTCAGGGCGGCGGCGCCGAACTCGACCACGTTGCGGCCGTGCGGCCGCAGACCGATCTCTTCAAGCAGAGAGCGGTCGTCCAGCAGGGTCTGAGGGTGGGTCTGCAGCCAGCCGCGCACGTCGGGCCAATGCAAGCCGTCGCCGATATGGGGCGTTGCGTCCGATTCCGACGTTTCGAAAAGGTCCAATGAGCCGCTCAAACAGACCTCTCCGGAAACCGCAATGCTACAGAATAGACTGACCCGTCTTGGCCCAGTCCGCCACGAAGGCATCAAGACCCTTGTCGGTTAACGGGTGGTTCACCAAGGCCTTGAATGTGTCGGCGCCGAAGGTGGCGGCGTCCGATCCTGCGACGGCGGCGGCGGCGACATGGCCGACATTGCGGAGGGACGCGGCCAGAATCTGGGTCTCGAAACCGTGCACGTCATACAGGACGCGGATTTCTTCCAGAAGGCCGATGCCGTCGGCGCCGTTGTCTTCTAGACGTCCGACGAACGGCGAGACGAAGGTGGCGCCGGCCTTGGCGGCCAGCAGCGCCTGGGCGGCCGAGAAGCACAGGGTGACGTTGGTCTTGATGCCCTTGTCGGTGAAGACGCGGCAGGCGCGCAGGCCATCCCAGGTCAGGGGCAGTTTCACCACCACGTTCGGCGCGATGGCGGCCAGCTTGTCGCCTTCCTTGACCATGGTCTCGAAATCGAGCGAGACGGCCTCGGCGGAAATCGGCCCCTCGACCAGGGCGCAGATTTCGGCGATGACCTCGGCGATGTTCCGACCCGACTTGGCGATCAGCGACGGATTGGTGGTGACGCCATCCACCATTCCGGTGGGGACCATGTCCTTGATGACGGCGACGTCGGCGGTATCGAGAAAGAGTTTCATGGGCGGCTTCATAGCCGAGGGCGCAGTTCGGTGAAAGTCGCCTCGGTCCTCATTCCCCTGCCGGTGCCGGAGGCCTTCGACTACGAGGTTCCCGAGGCGCTGAGCCTGGCCCACGGAGATTTGGCGCGGGGCGATCAGGTCGCCGTGCCGCTGGGGCCGCGCCTGATCCGGGGCGTGGTGTCCGAGGTGTTCGAAACCACAGGCTCAAACCGGCGACTGAAGGCGATCGACAGCGTGCTGGACGATCCGCCGCTGCCTGCGGGCGTCATGGATTTCGTCGAATGGGCCGGACGCTGGACCCTGTCGGCGCCGGGTGAGATGGCGGCGACGGCGCTGAAGGGCTTGCGCGCGCCCCGGCCCCGGCCGGAACGCCGGGTGCGACGCGTGGGCGAGCGGTCGCCGTCGCGCGCCACCCCGGCGCGGACGGGCGTGCTGGAGACCCTTTGCGATCGCGCCATGCCGCCGGCCGACCTGGCGCGGGCGGCGGGCGTGTCGTCGGGCGTGGTCAAGGGCCTGATCGATGAGGGCGTGCTGGAGATCATCGAGATCGCGGCCGAGGCGGCGTTCGACCGGCCCGACCCCGACCATGCGCCCGCCGCGTTGAACGGCGACCAGGCGGCGTCGGCGACGGCGATGGCGGAGGGCGTGGCGGGCGGCGGCTTCCGCCCCTTCCTGCTGGATGGGGTGACGGGGTCGGGCAAGACCGAGGCCTATCTGGAGGCGATCGCGCGGGTGCTGCGGGCCGATGCGGCGGCGCAAATCCTCATCCTGCTGCCCGAGATCGCCCTGACCCAGGCCCTGATCGAGCGGATCGCGGCCCGGTTCGGCGCCGCCCCGGCCGAATGGCATTCCGGCGTCGCCCCGCCGCGCCGCCGCCAGGTGTGGGAGGCGGTCGTCGCCGGGCGCTGCAACATCGTGGTCGGGGCGCGCTCGGCCCTGTTCCTGCCCTTTACGAACCTGCGCCTGATCGTGGTGGACGAGGAGCACGACGGCTCATTCAAACAGGAGGAAGGACTGGTCTATCACGGCCGCGACCTGGCCGTGGCGCGGGCGCGGATCGAGGGGGCGGTGGTGGTCCTGGCCTCGGCGACGCCGTCGCTGGAGACGCTGTGGAACGCGCAGAGCGGGCGCTACGACTGGCTGAAGCTGGGCGCGCGCCACGGGACGGCGGTCCTGCCTGACATCGCCCTGCTGGACCTGCGTCAGAACACGCCCGACCCTCAGACCTGGCTGTCGCAGCCGCTGCGCGTGGCCATCGGCGAGACGTTGGCGCGGGGCGAGCAGACCCTGCTGTTCCTGAACCGGCGCGGCTATGCGCCCGTGGTCCTGTGCCGCGTCTGCGGCCATCGGCTGACGGCGCCGGACACCGACAGCTGGCTGGTCGAGCATCGCTATACCGGGCGGCTGGTCTGTCACCTGACCGGCTTCTCCATGGCGCGGCCCAAGCTGTGTCCCTCGTGCGGGGCCGAGGATTCGCTGGTGTCGGTCGGGCCGGGGGTCGAGCGGGTCGAGGAAGAGGTGCGCCAACTTTTCCCCGAGGCGCGCACGGCGGTGTTCAGCTCCGACACCGCGCCGGACGCCCGATCGGCCCGCGCCCTGATCCAGAAGATGACGGACGGCGAGATCGACATTCTGGTGGCGACGCAGGCCGCGGCTAAGGGCCACAACTTCCCGCGCCTGACGCTCGTGGGCGTGGTGGATGCGGACCTGGGTCTACGCGGCGGCGACCTGCGTGCGGCCGAGCGGACCTATCAACTGCTGGCCCAGGCGACCGGGCGAGCGGGCCGGGCGGATCGGCCGGGGCGGGCGCTGCTTCAGACCTGGACGCCCGAGCATCCGGTGCTGATGGCGCTGGCGGCCGGCGATCGCGACGCCTTCGTCGAGGCGGAAATGGCCGAGCGCGAGGCCGCGTCCCTGCCGCCCTATGGCCGGCTGGCGGCGATCATCCTGTCCAGCGAGAATGCAGCTGCGGTGGAAAAGACGGCGAACGACCTGGCCCAGGCCATTCCCAACGCCGAGCGGCTGGAGGTCTATGGCCCCGCCGATGCGCCGCTCGCCCTGGTGCGGGGACGCCGGCGCAAACGGCTGCTGGTGCGAGCCGATCGGGACGTGAACCTCCAGGCCTTCCTGCGGGCCTGGCTTCAGCGGGTGAAGGTGCCGGGCTCCGTCCGCCTGACGGTCGACGTCGATCCTTATTCGTTCTTATGAAGCCTCAGACGGCCATCACTGTGCCGAGCAGCAGGCGGGCGCCGGGGCGGCCCAGGGTGGCGTTGGTCGCCGCCTGAAGCGCGGCCGACAGCTGGTCGATGTCGGGCACGACGCCGGGGCGCAGGCCGTTGGCGAAGCGCTGGGCGGCGGTGTTGTAGGCGGCGCGCAGGCGCGGCGCAGACTGCTGCGCGCGGGTGCGCAGGGCCGCATCGGGCACGTCGACCCCGGTTTCGATGGTCAGCACGCCCCGACGTCCGTTCGCCTGAAGGATTGAGGCGGTGATGACCGGCAGGCGGATATAGGTGTCGGCCGACGGCGCCGCGCCGCCGCTCGAAGCGCGGGCGGAGGTCGAGGCGGCGGCCGTCGCGACGACGGCGAGACCGAGAAGAGCGCGGCGTTCCATGGTGAGGTCTCTACCGGCCAGGATTTAAGAAACTGCTGAGCCTGGATCGCATAAGGATATCTTTATGTGTTTGTTGATACTCGGCGCGCGCCGGGCTATGAGGGCCCAAACTCATTGCGGCCAGGAGCCCAAGCCATGACCGACTACATCGTTCGCGACATCACCCTGGCCGATTGGGGCAACAAGGAAATCGAGATCGCCGAAACCGAAATGCCGGGCCTTATGTCCCTGCGTGACGAGTTCGGCGCCAGCCAGCCGCTGAAGGGCGCCCGCATCGCCGGCAGCCTGCACATGACGATCCAGACGGCGGTTCTGATCCAGACGCTGGAAGCCCTGGGCGCCGAAGTGCGCTGGGCCTCGTGCAACATCTTCTCGACCCAGGACCACGCCGCCGCCGCCATCGCCGCCAACGGCACGCCGGTCTTCGCCACCAAGGGCGAGACGCTGGAAGAGTACTGGGACTACGCCCACAAGATCTTCGAATGGGCCGACGGCGGCTATCCGAACCTAATCCTGGACGACGGCGGCGACGCGACCCTGCTGTGCGTGCTGGGTCCGAAGGCCGAGAAGGACATCTCGGTCCTGGCCAATCCCCAGAACGAAGAAGAAGAGGCCCTCTTCAAGGTCATGAAGCGCTATCTGGCTGAGAAGCCCGGCTTCTATTCGGCCATCCGCGACGCCATCGGCGGCGTGTCGGAAGAGACGACCACGGGCGTGCACCGCCTGTATCAGATGGCCGAAAAGGGCGAGCTGCCCTTCCCCGCCATCAACGTCAACGACAGCGTCACCAAGTCCAAGTTCGACAACCTGTACGGCTGCCGGGAATCGCTGGTCGACGCGATCCGTCGCGGCACCGACGTCATGCTGTCGGGCAAGGTCGCGGTGGTCTGCGGCTACGGCGACGTGGGCAAGGGCTCGGCCGCCTCGCTGCGCCAGGGCGGCGCCCGCGTGATCGTGACCGAGATCGACCCGATCTGCGCCCTGCAGGCCGCGATGGAAGGCTATGAGGTCCAGACGCTGGACGACACCGCCGGCCGCGCCGACATCTATGTGACGACGACCGGCAACAAGGACGTCATCACCGTCGACCACATGCGGCAGATGAAGAACAACGCCATCGTCTGCAACATCGGCCACTTCGACTCGGAGATTCAGGTCGCCGGCCTGAAGAACTTCAAGTGGGACGAGATTAAGCCGCAGGTCCACCACGTCGAGTTCCCGGACGGCAAGAAGATCATCCTGCTGTCGGAAGGCCGCCTGGTGAACCTGGGCAACGCCACGGGCCACCCGTCCTTCGTGATGTCGGCGTCCTTCACCAATCAGACGCTGGCCCAGATCGAACTGTGGACCAACGCCGACAAGTACGAAAACAAGGTCTACACCCTGCCCAAGCACCTGGACGAGAAGGTCGCCATGCTGCATCTGGCCAAGCTGGGCGCCAAGCTGACCGTCCTGACCAAGGACCAGGCCGATTACATCAACGTGCCGGTCGAAGGCCCGTTCAAGGCGGATCACTACCGTTACTAAACTCTCCCCGAGGCTGGAATCGCGAGGTTCCAAGTGACGAGGGCGTCTTCGGACGCCCTCGTCGACGTCCTTGTGGTCGGGGCCGGCGCGGCCGGGATGATGGCCGCCATCGAGGCCGGGCGACGCGGGCGGCGGGTCAGGGTCGTGGACCATGCCGACCGACCGGGCGAGAAGATCCGCATCTCGGGCGGCGGGCGCTGCAACTTCACCAATCTGGGCTGCGGACCGGCGAACTTCCTGGGCGAGAACCCCCGGTTCGCGACCTCGGCCTTGCGCCGCTACACCCAGCACGACTTCGTCAAGCGCATCGATAGGGCCGGGATCGCCTGGCACGAGAAGACGCTGGGTCAGCTGTTCTGCGACGACAGCGCCAAGCAAATCGTCCGTATGCTGACCGACGACATGGCGGCGGCGGGCGTGACCCTGAGCCTGAAGACCGGGGTGTCGCGGATCGAACGAGCCGGCGAGGGCTTCACGGCGATCCTGTCGGACGGATCGCAGGTTACGGCGGCGTCGCTGGTCGTGGCGACGGGCGGCAAGTCGATCCCCAAGATGGGGGCGACCGGCTGGGCCTATGAGGTGGCGCGCCAGTTCGACATTCGCGTCACCGAGACCCGACCGGCGCTGGTTCCCCTGACCTTCGAGGCCGGGCTGCTGGAGACGCTGACGCCGCTGGCGGGGGTGGCGGTTGACGCCTCGGTCGCATCGGCGCCCGAAGGGGCCAAGGCGCGCAAGGCCAGCTTCCACGAGGCGATGCTGTTCACCCACCGCGGCCTGTCGGGTCCGGCCATTCTTCAGATCAGCTCCTACTGGCGCGAGGGCGAGGCGGTGGTGGCCTCGATGGCGCCCGGCCGCGACGTGTTCGAGGAGTTGAAGGCGGCCAAGGCGTCGAACGGCAAACAGGCGGTGCACACCGCGCTGGGCCATATCGTGCCGCGCCGTCTGGCCGAGAGCCTGTGCCAGTGCGAAGGGGCGTCGGGCAATCTGGCGGACCTGTCGGACAAGGTGCTGCGGCGGCTGGATCAGGCGGTCAACGCCTGGGCGGTCAAGCCTGTGGGGACAGAGGGTTACAGGACCGCCGAGGTGACGCTGGGCGGGGTCGATACGGCCGCGCTCGACCAGCAAACGATGCAGGCCAAGGCGATCCCGGGTTTGTATTTCATCGGCGAGGCGGTGGACGTGACCGGCTGGCTGGGCGGCTATAATTTCCAATGGGCCTGGTCGTCGGGCTGGGCCGCCGGGCAGGTCTGCTAGAGTTTTTGAGGTGCAATCTGTGCACTTTAGCCGGCGGGTCCGCTGACAAAAACACCGTCTAATTCGTCTAATCTGTCTATTTCGGCGCGCGTTCTGGCGGCGCGCGAAGATGTCAAAGACCGGGTCGCCATTCTAAGCCGGCCCAGGGCCATGACAGGCGAAGGGTCGCTGGTCGGTCGTAAGCCGTGGTAAAAGCTCGCAATCGTCGTCGCTAATAGGATGGCGGGGCCGGCCGAAGCCCCCTGCGGCCCCGCGACGCATGGCGGCGGGCTGCGACGGCGCCTAGCTTGAAGAGGCGGAACGGGCCCCTCTGGCGTTCTTGCGGTCTGGCGTCCCCCTTCCTTGCGCCGGATCGTGCGACGCGATGTCGGACCGCAAGGGCGTGTCGATGCGGCGAAGCTTTCCCCTCCTGGCCTGTCGCATCGACCGCCCATTCTTTTTCGATCGGAGCCCGACATGCCCCTTCTGATGTGCCCCAACGACAACGCCGCCATGCAGACGCTGGAGCGCAACGGCGTCCAGTTCGACATGTGCCCCGACTGCCGGGGCGTCTGGCTGGATCGCGGCGAGCTGGAAAAGCTGATGGCCGCCGCCGTCGAGGAGGGCCGCGCCACAGCCCCGGTCGCGCCCGCGCCGCAGGCCTATGCGCCGCCGCCGCAGCCTCAGCCCTATGCCCAGCCCCCAGCCCAACCCTGGGGCGGCGGGGCGTCACAGCCGTATCGCGGCGACGATCGAGGCTACCGAAGCGACAAATATCGCGACGACCGGCATCGCGACGACGACTATCGCTACAAGAAAAAGAAGCGCGACAGCATCTTCGACATCTTCGACTGAGGTCGGCTAGGCCGCCAGACCCGCCTGCTGCATCAGACCTCTCAACGCCGCGACGTTTTGCGGGGCGGCGGTCAGGGCGGTGCGGACGTCGGGCGAGCGCAGCAGCTTTATGGCCTCGGCGCGGGCGCGGTCGGCGACGGGGCCGAGCGGGCCGGCTTCTCCGGTGGCCAGTTTCAGCAGGGCCGTCAGCTTTTGAGGCGCAGCCACCTGGGCGCGGACGATCTGGGCGACCAGATGGGCGTCGGCCTCCAGATTGGCGCCGACCGCGCCGATTGCCTCCATGATCTGGGTCTGGTCGTGGTCGGCCAGATGCGCGGCCTGAACCGAGCGTTGAAGCCGGGCCAGAGTGGCCAGCTTGTGCGAGGCGGTCGGGCCGCCCGGGACGGACTGGCGGATCTCGGTTTCGAAACGCAGTGAGCCGATACAGGCGCTGAGCCAGCGCGCGGCGGCGCGCTTGTTGGCCCCGCCGGTCACGTTCTCGCACAGGCGGGTCAGCTGCTCGGCCTCGGCCAGAACCGTCGGGCAAGGATTGACGTAGGCGCCGACGAAATCGGCCGTGACCAGGCTCTTGGAGCGTTCGACGAAGGCGGTTTGGACCTCTTCCAGCGTCAGCAGACGACCGGCCGAGGCGGTCAGGGCCATGGCCAGCAGACGCAGGATGTCGATCTCTCCGACCGGATCGTGGGGGCGGAGGCGGCGCTGGCTGGTCAGTTCGCGGGTGACAAGGCGAGCCAAGGAGGCGGCCAGAAGCGGAAACTCGCCCGAGGCCAGATGCAGACCCAGGCGCGCGGCCGGTCCCTCGACCTGGGGCATCATCAGGGCGAGGCGCGGGTCCATCCGCAACAGGGCGTCCATCTCGTCCGGCGCGACCATGCGCACGATAGCCGCCAGATTGGCGCCCTGGTCCAGCGACGGACCCAGAATCTCGGTCAGATTGGTGCGCACGGCCAGCATTTCGGCGACGATCTGTTCGACCACCACCACGACCAGAGCGCGCGGCGGACCGTCGGCGGGCGCGGCGTCCATCAAATCCATCAGCACGGTCAGGCGATCGCGGGCGCCGCGCCGACCCTTCAGCGCGCCAGCGACCACCCCGCCCATGCGCAGCGCCCGATCCGGCGCGCCGGTCAGCCGATGCGCCAAATCGGCGATGGAGCGGTCGTCCAGCGCGGGGAACAGGCCGTCGCGTCCGGCCTTGCGCAGCCGGGCCATCGCCTGTTCGGTGAGCTTTTGATAGTGGCGCACGACGCCGTGCACCTCCTGGCCCGTGGCCTGGCTTTCGGGGACCGCGACCTTCTGAATGGCGTGCTGGAGCTCGACCCCAGCCGCCTCCAGCCGTTCGGCCACATCGGGCCTATGCAGCAGTTCGAAGGCGGTCACGCCCTCGCGTTTCAGCCAGTCCTCCAGCACCCGGCCGATCAGGGCGCGGGCATGGGGCGAATAGAGTTCGGCCGGACTGCTGCAGGCTGGCGGGACCGCCTTGTCGGCGACCTTCTTCTTTCGCTCCTCCGGCGCGCCCAGCGTCAGGATGGTCAGGGAGCTGAACTCCATGGTCTCGGGGTCCAGCGTCTCCTTGGTCACGCGCGAGGCGATGGCGAGACGGTCCCGAAGCTGTTCCTCGGCGGTCTCGATGGCGTGTTTGCGATCTTCGGTCGCGATCAGCAGCGTCCACGACGACGGGGCGCTCTTGCGGACATAGACTTCGTAATGGATCGGACCCGCCATGGGGCGATCCTGCATCCGAAGCCTTTAAGGCGAGGTTTTCGAAGGCGGAATGTTTCTGCCCGCGCCGGAGCGACGCGGTGCGCGCGTTGAAACGAGGCGGCGCCGTGACCATCTGGACGTCACCGAACCGCTTTCGGGTTGCAGGCGATTTTCATTCAGCCCGAAACGCCTTAGCCCTAATGTGACCGAGATCGAACGGTTACGCTTGCTGTGCGTTCTTGCTCGCGGGAACGTAAAGTTCAGGAGAAGACACCCTTGGCCAACATCACTCTGGTCGATGACGACGAGAATATCGTGGCGTCCGTTTCGCTGGCGCTGGAAAGCCATGGCCACAAGATCACCGCCTATCATGACGGGGCCTCGGGTCTGGCCGCGCTGGAATCCTCGCCGCCCGATCTGGCGATCCTGGACGTGAAGATGCCGCGCATGGACGGGATGGAGGTGCTGCGTCGCCTGCGCCAGACCTCGCAGATCCCGGTGATCATGCTGACGTCCAAGGACGAGGAGATCGACGAGATCCTGGGCTTCAACCTGGGCGCCGACGACTATATCCACAAACCCTTCAGCCAGCGTCTGCTGATCGAGCGGGTCAAGGCGCTGCTGCGCCGCACGGGCGCCGATGGCGGCGAACCGGAATCGGCGGCCGAGGTCTCGGGCCGGGCGATAAAGCGCGGCAAGCTGTCGATGGACCCGGCGCGCCACGAGTCGACCTGGGACGGCAAGCCCGTCAAGCTGACGGTGACCGAGTTCCTGCTGCTGCAGGCCCTAGCTCAGCGTCCCGGCTTCGTGAAGAGCCGCGACAACCTGATGGACGCCGCCTACGACGATCAGGTCTATGTCGACGACCGCACCATCGACAGCCACGTGAAGCGGATGCGCAAGAAGTTCCGCGCCGTGGACAATGAGTTCGACGCGATCGAGACCCTGTATGGCGTCGGCTACCGCTACCGCGAGAGCTGAACCGGGCGGGCGCGAGCCCGACGAGGAGCCCCAGCGCCGGCCGTTGTTCCGCTTCGGCGGATCGCGGCTGGGCGGCTTCATCCTGGTGCTCAATCTGCTCAGCCTGCTGATCCTGTTCGGCGGGGCGTTGGCGATCAATGAATGGCGTCCGGGCCTGATCGAGGCGCGTCAGGAATCGCTGACGGTCCAGGCCGAGCTGCTGGCAAACGTGTTGCGCGAAGAAGGCGTGACACGGGGCGAACCGACGCCTGAACTGGACCCCATCCGCGCGTCGATCTGGCTGACCGACCGGTTCATCCCGGCGGGCCAGCGGGTGCGACTGTATGATGTGAACGGCCTGTTGCTGGTCGACAGCTATCAGGTGACCGAGGCCATCGGCGGGCGGCCACTGCCCGATGCGAAGCCGGCGGGGGCGGCGACCGAGGACGCCGCCAAGGCCAATCTGCTGTCCGAGCGCCGCGTCGCCCGCGCCGACAGCGAACTGGCGGCCGAGGTGGCGGCCGCGCTGGACGGCTCGCCCCAATCGACCCTGCGTCGCAACGAGTCCGGCGACCGCGTCGTCTCCGTCTCCATTCCCGTACGCCATGTGCGTCAGGTGCTGGGCGTGCTGACCGTCGAATCCGGGGACGTGGACGAAATCCTGGGCGCACAGCGACAGGCGCTGTTCCCGTTCGCCCTGGTGGCGCTGGGGGTCAATCTCTTGGGATCGCTGCTGCTGCATCTGTTTGTCGCGCGGCCGATCATGCGGCTGTCGGCGGCGGCGGATCAGGTGAAGCTGCAGCGCGCACGAGCCATCTCTCTGCCGGATCTGGAAGATCGCAAGGACGAGATCGGCGATCTGGCGCGGTCGCTGGAATCGATGACCGACACGCTATCGACGCGGATGGACGCCATCGAACGGTTCGCGGCCGATGTGTCGCACGAGATCAAGAACCCCCTGACCTCGATCCGGTCCGCGCTGGAGACCCTGCCGCTGGTCAAGACCGATGCGCACCGCGAGAAGCTGACGGCGTTGTTGCAGCAGGACGTGCGTCGGCTGGACCGGCTGATCACCGACATCTCCAACGCCTCGCGGCTGGATGCGGAGCTGTCGCGCGATCGGCCGCGGCCGGTCGATCTGAACCGGCTGCTGGTCGATATCGTCGGCGTCTATGAGACGACGGCCAAGCCCGGCGACATTCCGGTCGTGCTCACGGCGCCCGAACAGGCCCTGCGGGTCATGGGCCGCGATGGGCCGCTGGGTCAGGTGTTCCGCAACCTGATCGATAACGCCCGCTCGTTCAGCCCCTCATGCGGAGTGGTGCGGGTGACGCTGGAGGACATCGGGGACGATCTGCCGATCCGCGTGCGGGTCGAGGACCAGGGGCCGGGCATTCCGGCCGAGAACCTGGAGACGGTGTTCGAGCGGTTCTACACCTCGCGGCCCAAGGGGGCGGTGTTCGGCTCCAACTCGGGCCTGGGCCTGTCCATCGTGCGTCAGATCGTCGAGGCGCACGGCGGCCGCGTCCACGCCGAAAACAAGTCCGAAGGCGGGGCGCGGTTCGAGATCGTCTTCCCGGCGGTCGGCCGCTGGTCGTGACCCCGGGCCAGCCAGTCCACGCCACCACCGTCGCCGTGCGCCGGCGCGGGGCCTGGCAGGGGGTGATGATCCTGGGACCCTCGGGCGCGGGCAAGAGCGATCTGGCGCTGCGGCTGATCGGGCGCGGCTGGCGGCTGGTCAGCGACGACTACACCCAGGTCTGGGCCTCGGACGGAGCCGTTCATGCGTCGGCGCCGGCCTCCATCGCCGGTCGGATCGAGGTGCGCGGCCTTGGAATCGTGGCCGCCAGAACACGCCCGGTCTGTCGCGTGGCGCTGGCCGTCGCCTGTGTGGCGGAAGGCGTCGAACGGCTTCCGGAGCCGCAGACACGGGCTTTCGCGGGGGTCGATCTGCCCCTGCTGGCGCTCGATCCCCGACCAGCTTCCGCCGTCGATGTGGTCGCAGCGGCGTTGGAGACGCTTTGAAACCCCGAAAGACGGGTCTATGACACGCCCCTTGCGGTCCATAGAGGGCGGCGTCCGGCCTCCCTTGCCGGGCGGGGGAATGCCTGGGACGGTTCGGGGCGGGATGCGAGTGAAGTCCTCATGATCGGTCTGGTGATCGTCACCCACGGCGGGTTGGCGTCCGAGTTTCTCTCCGCCATGGAGCATGTGGTCGGCCCGCAGCGCGGCGTCGCGGCCATCTGCATTGGCCCCGACGACGACATGGAGCGTCGGCGTCGCGACATCGTCGATGCGGCGGCGGCCGTGGATGACGGCGAAGGGGTCATCCTGCTGACCGACATGTTCGGCGGCACACCGTCGAACCTGGCCATCTCGGTGATGGAACAGACCCGCGCCGAAGTCATCGCCGGGCTGAACCTGCCCATGCTGATCAAACTGGCCAGCGTGCGCGGGCGCGAGACGCTGGAATCCTGCGTGGCCCATGCGCAGGATGCGGGCCGCAAATACATCTCCGTCGCGTCCTGGGTGCTCGCAGGCGAAAAATGACCGTCACCGCGACCCTGAACATCTGCAACACGCGCGGCCTGCACGCCCGCGCCTCGGCCAAGTTCGTCAAACTGGCCTCCAGCTTCGAAAGCGAAATCCACGTCACCCGCGACGGCGTGACGGTGGACGCCCGCTCGATCATGGGCCTGCTGATGCTGGGCGCCGGCATCGGCTGCAGCATCGACGTGTCGGCCGAGGGGCCTGACGCCGAAGAGGCCATGGAAGCCCTGACCGACTTGGTCGCGCGGAAGTTCGACGAAGATCAGTAGGGCGTCGTCACCCCCGGATTTGGAACCGCTTCGATTTTTGAGCGGTCTATTGCCAGGCGGCTGATTTCAAAACGAATCTACGAAACGGCGGGGATACAGATCTCGATGCGGGATCCCAGGCGAGCGCCGGTCAAGTAACGCGCCGATCCGCCATGGGCCTCGGCGATTGCGCGGACCGCGGCCAAGCCCAGGCCGGTCCCGCCATTCTCGCCTGAACCGTGTTTGAAGGCGGTGAAAACGGATCGCGTCATGGCGTCGGGCAGGCCTGGACCGCTGTCCTCCACGGCGATGACGGCGAAGCGTTCATCGGCCCTCAAGCTGACCGAGACAGGGCCGTGATCGGCGTGGCGGCGCACGTTGTCGAGCAGAGCCAGGACAGCCTGCTGAATGCGGTCGCCGTCGCAAACGACCACAGTGGTCGGCGTCGTCCAGGTGATCGGATAGCCCTCCGCCTCGGCTTCAGCGTCAACCAGGGCGCGGACATCCTCCAATCGCTTACCCAGGTCCTGGGGCGTCAGGCGCAGTTGCAAACGGCCGCTATCGGCCAGACTGACGACGCGCAAATCCTCGATCAGGCGGCCAAGGCCGTCGACCGGCTTGAGCAGGGTCAGGATCATCTCGCGGTCCAGCGGCAGGACGCCGTCGGCGGCCGCTTGCAGGCGGCCTTTGACGATCGTGACGGGCGTTCGCAGTTCGTGCGCGATCGAGGCGTTCCAAGTCGTCATGTCGGCGGCGAGCGTCTCAAGCCGCGCAGCCATAAGGTTGAAGTCGTCAACCAGGTCGGCGGTCTCCGAAAAAGACCGATCGCCAGTCATGGCGCGCGCCGACAGGTCGCCATCGGCGATCGCTCGCGCAGCACCGGACAATGAGGCGAGAGGCATGACAAGGCGGCGGGCCAACTGCAGCCCCGCCACGGTCGCGCCGATCAGGGCCACGACGGCGGCTGACGCCAGAGCGACATAATCCACGGACTGCGGTCGCCAGGCCTGGGGCGAGGCCACCGCATCGGGATAATTTTCGAAGACCCACCCGTACAGGGCGAATGCGCCGGCGGCGCTAAGTCCAAGCACCCCCAGGATGACCAGAGCCGTACGCACGGCGATGCGACGGCCGAGTGCGCGGGCGGCCCTCACGTCAGGACCTCGAGGCGATAACCCACGCCACGAACGCCGACGAGAACGCTGTTGGCGCCTGCGTTTCGTAACTTGAGCCGCAGCTTGCTGAGGTGGCTGTCCACCGTGCGGTCGAGCACCTCATCGCCTTTCAAACAGGCGTCGGCTAGCTCGGCGCGAGAAAAGACCCGCATCGGATAGCGCGCCATGTGGGCCAGCATGCGAAACTCGGTCAGGGTCAGGGGCAGGCGCTGCGGCTTGTCCAGCCCGCACCACTGGACGATGTGCGCCTCCAGATCGATCTCGAGCGGACCCAGGCGGATCACGCCGCCTTGGCCCGAGCCGCCGCTGCGTCGCAGTATGGCGTGGGCGCGCGCCACGACCTCGACCGGATTGAACGGTTTGACGACATAGTCGTCCGCGCCGATGCGCAACGCCTGAAGCTTGTCGATGTCCTGATCCAGAGCAGTGAGCACGATGACGGGCGTCTCGCCTCTACGCCTCAGTTCGCCCAGCACGCCCCAGCCATCGACGCGCGGCATGCGCACGTCCAGCAGCATCAGATCAGGCCGAAGGGCGGCGTGCAGGTCCAGCGCGATCTGGCCATCCATGGCGCGGACCGTGCGAAACCCCTCGCGCACGAGATAGGCGTCAAGCACGGCGGCGATCTCGGGTTCGTCTTCGGCGATGATGACCAGGGCGCTCATTGTGTCTCCACGACATCGCCCAGCGATGGACGGCGATCCACACCAGATGGGGTGCCTCCACGATTTCTCCATCAAGTCCACACCCAGGCCCCATGGTCCCATGCGAAGCGGCCCCAAACCGAAACCGCCTCTGAGATCCAATGAAGTTCAGCGCCCACCAGATCTTCGTCGCCGCCATGACCGCCGTGAACGTCGCCGTGCTGGCCGCCTGTGGCGTGTTCATCCTGGCGATGCTGTGAAGCGCAGGGATCGGCATTGGGCGCGGGTTACGGCGGCCGCAAGCCTGATCGTGCTTATTGCGGGGTGCGCCAAGCCGGTCGAACCGCCTGCGCCGCCCCCGCCTCCGCCACCTTCGATTCAGCTGGACGACAGTGTGGCGCAGACGGCGTCGGTCTATCTGGTCTTCATGCGGGATGTCGCCACATTCGAGGGCGGCTTCGTCGATGCGGAGGCGGTGCAGGCGGCATTGCAGCGCGGAGCGACTTCCAACGCCGAGCAGTTGGCGCGGGGTCTGGTGGCCTATGGCGCGGTGCTGGCGATGCAGTCGCCGGACTTCGTTGCGGGGGTGCGGTCCTATGCCGCCGATCCTACGCAGCGCCGCGAAATCCTGGACCGTCTGACGGCCGACCCCGCCTATGCCGTGACCTTGCCTGGCGCAGACGTCGCGGCCGGGCTGATCGCCGAGGTCATGGAGGAGGGCGCCGCAGCCATCGAAGCCGCAGCGGATCGGGTGGAGGCGGATGCCTATACGATCCAGGCGCGTAGCGATCCGCGCCGTCGATGGTCGGGCCAGCCCGTCGCGGACCGACAGCGGCGGCTGGAGCGTACGAAGGCCGCGTCCGCCGCAATGCAGCTGGCGTCGGACGTCGAGAGCGAGACGCTTCTGAAGGCTGCCCAAGCCGAACCCTCTCGGATCCCGACGTCGCCTCTGGCGGCTCCCTATAAGCCGGCGGTGGCACGATCCTTGTCCGTCGCCGCGCGGGCGCTTCTGGGCGAAAGCGTCAAGGACGATGGAAATGACGGTGTCCTGCAGGATCCGAACGCCACCTTCTGTCTGCAGATGTCCAAGCTGAACCTGTTCCAGTGTCTGGCCGCCGCCAAGCCCAGCTACGAAGACATGTTCTGCATCGGCCGACACGTCGTCAGGGACATGGCCGACTGCACCCGCACGGCGCTGAATGCCGTAGGATCTTGATGAAAGAGACGTGATCGAGGGCGACCGCCGCCGAGGGGCCGCTACAGTCCCAGCGCCCGTCGGATGTCGCGCCAGTCGACGTATTTGAAGTTCTGGGTTCCCACGTCGTTGACGTCGTCCTGGATAACGACAAGGCCGTCGGGGAAGGGGCCGACCTGACCGCTGGCGGCCGCCAGGCCGTCGGTGCCGGTGACGCCGTCGACGGCGCCATCCACGATCTTGAAGCGGCCCTTGTACTCAGGCGCTGCGCCATCGATGCGCCAGACCGGGAAGGTGGAGTCGCCCTGGCTGGAGGCGATCAGATAGCGGCCCGACGCGTCGGTGATGGTGGTCAGGCCTTCGGCGTCGGCGACCAGGATGTCCTTGGCGATGGGCTGGATCAGGGTGCGGGCCGCGCCCGAGGCCGGGTTCAGGCCATAGCGCCACAGGCCGACGTTCTCCTCGTTGATATAGAGGGCGTCGGTGGCCTCGTCGGCGGCGCAGCCTTCGGAGATCGTTCCGATCTCGGCGCGGCGGACCAGGCGCGCCGTGGGCTGGCCGGCGGCGTCCACGCCCAGGACGAACTGGCGAAGCTCGCCCTCGTGCCCGACCAGGATGGCGTGAACCTCGGCTCCGCGCCGCGCAAAGCAGAAGCCGTAGGGTTCGACCACGTCGGTGGCGACCGCGCCCCAATAGCGCACGCCATTCTGGCCGGTCCCGGTCGGGTCGAAGGTGTAGAGGGAGATGCCGGTCTTGCCCGGCGTGCGGTCGCTGGCGCCCAGCACCACCTGAGCCCGGCCGCCGACTGACAGACCCTCGACCACATCGACATTGTTCAGCAGGCCCTCGGGCAGGAACTGCAGGATCTTGCCGTCGAATCCGTAGATGTAGAGGCCGGACTTCTTGTCCGTACCGGCGACGAAGCCGGGGGTCGATTGGCCCATGACGGTGACCGGCGTGGCGCTGGCCCAGACGGCGGGGTCGTCGGCCGCGTCCTGACCGGCCGTGCCGACCGACGGGGTTTCCAGCACGGCCATAACCGGGGCGCCCGGACCGACGAAGCCCGCGCCCTCGCCCTGATAATCGACCTCGTGCGTGGCGCAGGCGGCGAGCAGGGCCAGGGCGGCGCAGGCGCTCAGCGAGCGGGCGAGGGAAGGGCGCATGTCGGTCTCCGGACGATCTGCACGCGTCCCTGTGGCCAAGCCGCGTGTGGGTCAACGGCGCGGGCGTGACGGTTCGGCGTCGGTTCGATGATTGATGTTCTGTCAAGGGATCAAGCGTCGCCGTTCCGTCGGAAAACCGCGAACTGGGCGTCGTGGAATCGTCGCGGTCGCGTCGCTGCCCAAGGTTAAGCGGCCCCTCCATCGGCTGAAGCGAAACGTCGCTCGCCGAAGGGGACCTGACATGAAACTGAACCTGCTGATGGGCGCCGCGATCGCGCCGATGATCCTGGCGCCGCTGGCCATGCCCGCCCATGCCGATGTCGACGCCGTGGCCTCGGCATCAGCTGCGGTCGCCGGCGACGTGATCTACGGCCGGGTGACTAACGCCGCCGGCGCGCCCCTGCCGGGCGCCGAAGTTCTGGTGCGCGGCACCAGCCGGCGGGCCGTGACCAACACTCAGGGCGAGTTCACCCTGCCGACCGCCAGCGGCTCCATGGTGCTGGAGGTCAACTATCTGGGCTTGCCCTCGACCAGCCAGACGGTCGTGACGACGCCGGGCGAAGACGCCAATGTCGCCATCGTCTTGGGCGCCCAATCTTCAGGGGGAATGGCGGCGACGGACGTGGCCGATGTGATCGTGACCGGCGTGATCACCGACGGCGTGGCCCGCTCGCTGAACCAGCAGAAGAACGCCGACGGCACGGTCAACGTCCTGTCGGCCGACGCCATCGGTCGTTATCCCGACCCGAACGTGGCGGAATCGCTTCAACGCGTTCAGGGCATCGCCATCCAGCGCGACCAGGGCGAAGGCCGCTACATCAACGTGCGCGGCGCGCCGGCCGCCTTCACGGCCGTGTCGGTGGACGGTGTCGCCATTCCGGCCGTGTCGCCCACGACCCGCGCGGTCGATCTGGACACCCTGCCGTCAGACATCGTCTCCAGTGTCGAGGTGTCCAAGACCCTGACGCCCGCCCAGGACGCCGATTCCATCGCCGGGGCTGTGGACATCAAGACCCGCTCGCCCTTCGACAAACGCCGTCTGGCGCTCAGCGGCTACGCCGGCGGCAGCTACAACAATTACGGCGGCTCGGACACCCGCGCGGGCGCCACGGCGTCGAACGTCTTCGGCCCGGATCAGACCTTCGGCGCCCTGGTGTCGGTTAGCTATTCCGAAACCAACCGCCGGCCGGACAACGTCGAAAACGCGTGGATCTTTGACACCAACCCGTTCATCGGCACCGGCGCCGCCGCCCGGCCGAATCCCGCCTTCAACCACTATGTGCTCGAAGAAACCCTGTTCAAGGATTACGAGACCGAACGCACCCGCAAGGCGATCACCGGCGCCCTAGAATGGCGTCCCAGCGACGCGCTTAAGGCCTGGGTGCGCGGGTCGTTCGCCGAGTTCAACGACGACGAATATCGCGACACGCTGCGCTTCACCTATTCCGACGGGACGGCGAGCGGTACAGTGACGGATCAGGCGGCGACCTATACCGGCGCCCGCATCTACAAGGCCCTGCGTCACCGCGAGCAGAACAACCAGATCACGACCCTGAACGCCGGTGGCGAATACACCTTCGGCAACGGCGCCGTCTGGGACGCGGCCCTGGCCTGGGCCAAGAGCGAGCAGACCTATCCGCACCGCGACGAGGTCGTCTATCGGTCGGGTTCGCAGACCCTGAGCTACGACACGACGAACCACTACGCCCCGACCTATTCGCCGTTTGACGGAACCTATTATTCGACGCCGTCCAATTTCGACTTCCGCGAGAACACCTTCCGCTCAAACACGACCGAGCAGGACGACGTGTCGTTCAGGACGAATTACGAGGTGCCAACGATCGTCGGCGACCGCGAAGTGACGCTGAAGTTCGGCGCCAAATACAGCACGCGCGACGTGACGGCCGACGAGGAACGTTTCCGCGACCGCACACGCACGTCCCCTGTTAACCCCGGCGCCTTGGCGTCTCTGTTGAGCGACCGCCCGTCGCAGAACTATGAATATGACCTGGGCGTGAAGTTCGATCACGGCTTGGCGACCGACTATCTGGACGGCATCCGGGGCACGTCGACCGGGGCGCCGTCGCGCCGCGTGCCTCAGTCGATCACCGCCGACTATACCGCCAACGAAGACATCCTGTCCGGTTACGGTCAGGCGCGCTTCGACATCGGCGCGACCAATGTCCTAGTTGGCCTGCGCGTCGAGAAGACGGACTTCGAAGGCTCGGCGGTCAGCGTGAACGCGGCGAATGTCGAGACGCCGGTGTCGGTCAGTCGCGACCAGACCGACTTCTTCCCCAATCTGACGGTCCGTCACAGCTTCAGCGACCAACTGGTCGGTCGTTTCGCCCTGACGCGGGCCATCTCGCGCCCGGACTATACCGATATAGTGCCGCGCGTATTGGAAACGACGGAAACCAGCGGCACGAACACCCGCACGACCGTTGCTCGCGGCAATCCCGATCTGCGTCCGACCCTGTCGAACAACATCGATGCGGGACTGGAATACTATCTGCGTCCGCTGGGCGTGATTTCGGCCAACGCCTTCTACAAGGACCTGTCGAACTACCGCTTCACCCTGGTGACGGACGGCGTGCCCTATGTCACCCCGACCACCACGGTCGCTCAGGTCACCGAGGCCCGCAACGCCCGTGACGGCCATATCGCCGGCATCGAGTTCAACTGGCAGCAGACGTTCGACTTCCTGCCGGGCTGGGCGTCGGGCTTTGGCGTCTTCGCCAACTACACGCTGACGGATGCGGAGATCAAAACCAGCCGCGCCTTCGCCGGTCGCGACACCTTCGTTCTGCCGGGTCAGTCTGACGAGACCTATAACGCCGCCCTGTTCTACGAACAGTACGGCTTCAGCGCCCGCATCTCCTACACGCATCGCAGCGACTTCCTGGAGGCGATCGACGCGACCAACCCCGGCAAGGACCTCTATGTCGAGGGTCGCGGCCAGCTGGACTTCACCGCCAGCTACGACTTCGGCAACGGGGTGGAAGTGTTCGGCGAGGCCAAGAACCTGACCGACAGCGCGGGCGTCCGCTACTACGGCGTCAAAGAGCGGACCTACGAGTACGAGAAGTTCGGCTACAACGTCTTCCTGGGCGTGCGCTTCAAGCTCTGAGCGCGCGGTTCAGACATGATCGAAGGGGCCGGGCGGTGACGTCCGGCCCTTTTTCATGGTTTCCGCCTCTGCAATTGCTCGAAACGCGGCCCCATATGGGGTCCAGCGGTTGACCCGTGCGGGGTCGGCGCTAGTGTCCGCGCGCCTTTCCCCGCGCGCCAGAAGACCAGAGGATACCATGGCCGAAGCCACCGCCGCCTACGACGTCGTCATTATCGGCGGAGGCCCTGGCGGCTATAACGCCGCGATCCGGGCGGGCCAGCTGGGCCTGAAGGTCGCCTGCGTGGAAATGCGTTCGACGCTGGGTGGCACCTGCCTGAACGTGGGCTGCATGCCATCCAAGGCTCTGCTGCATGCCTCGGAACTGTGGAACGCCGCCAATACCGAATTCGCCAAGATCGGCATCGAGGTCCAGCCCAAGCTGCACCTGGACCAGATGCACAAGGCCAAGGACGACAGCGTCACCGCCCTGACCAAGGGGATCGAGTTCCTGTTCAAGAAGAACAAGGCCGACTGGATCAAGGGCAAGGGCAAGATCGTCGGTAAAGGCAAGGTCGAGGTGACCGCCGCCGACGGCTCGGTCCAGACGCTGGACGCCAAGAACATCGTCATCGCCACCGGCTCGGAGCCGACCCCTCTGCCCGGCGTCGCCTTCGAAGACGGCAAGGTCATCGATTCCACCGGCGCCCTGTCGCTGCCGGCCGTGCCCAAGAAGCTGATCGTGGTTGGCGCCGGGATCATCGGCCTGGAGCTGGGTTCGGTCTGGCGCCGTCTGGGCGCCGAGGTCACGGTGGTGGAGTTCCTGGACCGGATCACGCCCGGCATGGACACCGAGGTCGCCACCGCCTTCCAGCGCACCCTGACCAAACAGGGCATGAGCTTCAAACTGGGCGCCAAGGTCACCGGCGCCAAGTCGGGCAAGGACGGGGTGGAACTGACCGTCGAACCGTCGGCCGGCGGCGCCGCCGAGACGATCAAGGGCGATGTAGTGCTGGTCGCCATCGGCCGTCGTCCGTACACGGACGGTCTGGGCCTGGAGAGCGTCGGCGTGACGCCGGACAAGCGCGGCTTCATCGACCATGACCATTTCAAGGTGGCGGACGGCGTCTGGGTGATCGGCGACGTGACCCACGGTCCGATGCTGGCCCACAAGGCGGAAGAAGACGCGGTCGCCGTGATCGACACCATCGCCGGCAAATACGGCCACGTCGACTATGCCCTGGTGCCCAGCGTCGTCTACACCTTCCCCGAAGTGGCCTGGGTCGGTCAGACCGAGGACCAGCTGAAGGCGGGCGGCGTTCAGTACAAGAAGGGCAAATTCCCCTTCACCGCCAACAGCCGCGCCAAGATCAATCACGAGACCGACGGCTTCGTGAAGGTTCTGGCCGACGCGGCGACCGACAAGGTGCTGGGCGTCCACATCATGGGCCCGCAGGCCGGCGAGATGATCCACGAGGCCGCCATCACCATGAGCTTCGGCGGCGCGTCGGAAGACATCGCCCGCACCTGCCACGCCCACCCGACCCGTTCGGAAGCCGTCCGTCAGGCGGCCATGGATGTCGAAGGCTGGATGATGCAGGTCTGATCCGAAACGGATCGAGACTCAAGCAGGGCCCGGACGGCGACGTCCGGGCCTTCGTTACATCAGGCCAGACCCTTCAGCCGATAGAGCGCCTCCAGCGCCTCGCGCGGGGTCAGGTCGTCGGGGTCGACGTCACGCAGGGCCAGTTCCACGGGCGAGGGGCCGCGCATCGGTTCCGGCTCGGCGACGGCGAACAGGGGCAGGTCGTCCAGTCGGGCGGCGGCGGCCTTTTCGCCTTCCAGCCGGTCCAGCACCGAGCGGGCGCGGGCGACGACGGAGGCGGGGACGCCGGCTAGTTTGGCGACCTGGACGCCATAGGAGCGGTCGGCCGCGCCGGGCGCCGCCTCGTGCAGGAAGACCAGTTCGCCGTTCCACTCGCGCGCGACCATGGACAGGTTGCAGACGTGGTCCAGCCGCGTCTCCAGCTGGGCCAGCTCGTGATAGTGGGTGGCGAACAGGGTGCGGGCCCGGTTGGTTTCGTGCAGGGCCTCGGCCGTGGCCCAGGCGATGGCCAGACCGTCATAGGTGGCGGTGCCGCGCCCGATCTCATCCAGAACGACGAAGCTGTGCGGCGTGGCCTGGGTCAGGATGGCGGCGGTCTCGACCATCTCCATCATGAAGGTGGAGCGGCCGCGCGCCAGGTCATCGCCGGCGCCGACGCGGCTGAACAGCCGGTCCACCACGCCCAGCCGCATCGAGCGGGCAGGCACGAAGGCGCCGGCCTGGGCCAGGATCACCAGAAGCGCATTCTGGCGCAGGAAGGTCGATTTACCCGCCATGTTCGGCCCGGTGACGATGGCCAGGCGCGATCCGTCCTGGCCCGACCCGTCCAGCCGGGCGTTGTTGGGGGTGTAGGGATCGCCGCCCGCCTTGACCGCCGCCTCGACGACGGGGTGGCGGCCGGCCTCGACGCAGAAGGTCAGGGTGTCGTCCACGATCGGGCGGGTCGCACCGACTTCCTGGGCCCATTCGGCGAGGGCGGCGTGGGCGTCCAGTTCGGCGAGCGCCTCGGCGACGGCCTGCAGCGGCTGGGCCAGGCGGGCGGCCCCGCGTCGCCAGCCCTCAAAGGTCTCGCCTTCGATGGCGAGCGCCCGGTGGCCGGCCTGGCTGATCTTGGCGTCCAGCTCCGACAGTTCGACGGTGGTGAAGCGGACTTGGTTGGCCAGGGTCTGGCGATGGATGAAGGGGCTGTCGGGCCCGGCGCGCAGTAAGGCTTCGGCGGCCTTGGCGCTGGTTTCGAGGAAATAGCCCAGCACGGCGTTGTGCTTGATCTTGAACGGCACGCCGGACTCGGCGACGGCGCGGGCCTCTAGATCGGCGACGACGCGGCGGCTGTCGTCACGCAGGGTGCGGGCGGCGTCCAGTTCAGGGCGATAGTCGGGGCGCACATAGCCGCCGTCGCGCGCCAGATGGGACGGCTCGTCCACCAGGCCGTCGATCAGGTCGGCCTTCAACCGCGAGACGTCGGGCGACAGGGTCAGGCGGTCCAGCGCCGAGGCGATGCGGCGCGGCTGGCCGGTCAGGGGATCGACCTGACCCACGAACAGACCGGCGACGCCCTCCGCGATCGACAGGCCGGTGCGCACGGCGGCCAGGTCGCGCGGGCCGCCGCGACCCAGCGCCAATCGCCCGACGGCGCGGGCTATGTCGGAGGAGGCCTTCAGCGCGTCGCGCAGGTCGCGGCGTAGGTCGCGACGCTCCAGCAGCCATTCGACAGCGTCGAGTTGCTCATTGATGGCCAAGGGATCGCGCAAGGGCCGGGCGATGCGTTCGGCCAGGGCCCGGGCGCCGCCCGAGGTGACGGTGCGGTCGATGCAGGCGAGCAAGCTACCCTCACGCTCGCCGCGCTGGGTGCGATCGATCTCAAGGCTGGCGCGGGTCGCCGGGTCGATGGCCAGAAAGCCGCTTTCCCCCAGACGGCGGGGCGGGGCGAGGGCGGGGACCTTGCCGGCCTGGGTCGTCTCCAGATAGGCGGCGATCAGACCCAGCGCCGAAACCTCGGCCTCTTCGAAGGCGCCGAAGCCGTCGAGCGCCGAGACGCCGTACAGGCGTTCGACGCGGGCGCGCGCGGCCTGGGGTTCGGCGATGGCCGAGGCCAGCGCCTGGACCACGCCGCCCGATCCGTCCAGGGCGTCACGCGTCGCCTCGTCCGAATACATCCGGTCGGTGACCAGGACTTCGGACGGGCGGAAGGCGGCCAGGGCCGCGCCCAGATCCTCGATGGCGCAGGCGACGCTGTCGACCGCGCCCGACGACAGTTCGACCACGGCGACGGCCGCCCGACCTTTACGCACCGCGACCGCCGCCAGACGATTGGCGCCGCGCGCGTCCAGCAGGCTGTCTTCGGTCAGGGTGCCGGGCGTCACGACCCGGACCACGCCGCGATGCACCACCGCCTTGCCGCCCCGCTTCTTGGCCTCGGCGGGGTCTTCCAGCTGTTCGCAGATGGCGACCTTGTGGCCGATGCGGATCAGCCGGGCGAGGTAGCCCTCCATCGCATGGACCGGCACGCCGGCCATCGGAATGTCCTCGCCCTGATGCTTGCCCCGCTTGGTCAGGGTGATGCCGAGCGCCGCCGCCGCGACCTCGGCGTCCTTGAAGAACAGCTCGTAGAAATCGCCCATGCGGAAGAACAGGATGGCGTCCGGCTGGCCCGCCTTGGCCGTCAGATATTGCGCCATGAACGGCGTCGCGCCTTCCAGCGAGGCGGCGATTTCCGGGGGATGCCCATTATCGGGGAATTTGGCGGGCGCGTTCATGTGGCCACAGGGTGACGGATCGCGCCCGGCGGCTCAAGGCCGTTGACCGGCTCTTGCACAGGCTTGTCGGCCCTGCGATAGGCCACGTCAGGCGGTTAAGGGAACACGGTGTGACGCCGTGGCTGTGCCCGCAACTGTAGGCGGCGAGAGCGTCGTCCGTCCGGGGTTTCGATCCCGGCGCCACTGGGAAACTGGGAAGGCGAGGACGGCGGTTTACGACCCGCAAGCCAGGAGACCTGGCCGCCGACGTCGCTCGCTCCTGTCCGGGACCAGACAGCAGCGCGGTTTCTCCGTGGAAGCGACCCGACCTTGCGCCGTCCAGACCTTTGAGCGGTCTGGCGGGTCGGTTCGCTCATGACGGTCTCTCGCGCGCATTCGCGGGACCGAACACGGGGGTATCGCTCAATGAAGCGTTCCATTCTTCTTTCGACGGCGGCGATCACGGCCGCCTTCGCCGCGCCTGCCTTTGCCGAAGACGCGACCCAGCTGGACGAGGTCATCGTCACCGCCACCCGCATCCCGGCCATCGTCGCCGAGACGCCCGGCGCCCGCGTCATCGACGGCGAAACCATCGAACAGCGCGGCGCGATCTTCGCCGCCGACATCCTGGCCGATGTGCCGGGTCTGTCGGTTTATCGCGCCGGCTTCGGCGGCGTGACCTCGGTGCGCATACGCGGCGCCAGCCAGGACAAGTCGCTGGTTCTGGTGGACGGCGTGCCGGTCAACGATCCTTCCCAGCCCTCTGGCGGCTTCGACTTCTCGGGCTTTGATCTGGGCGACGTCTCGCGGGTCGAAGTGCTGAGCGGCCCCCAATCGTCGTTGTGGGGGTCGGACGCCATCGGCGGCGTGATATCCTTCACCACGCGCGAGCAGAACGGCGTCTCGGCCAACGCCGAGGCTGGATCATACGGCACGGTGCGCGGGCGTCTGGGCCTCGGCGTGGCGACCGACAAGTTTGCTTATGGCCTGTCCGTCTCGCGCTTTCATAGCGACGGTTTCTCGGCTGCGGATGAGGCCGATGGCGCCACTGAGGCCGACGGTTTCGACAACACCACCGTCAACGCTCGTGCGCGTTATGAGCTGAACGACCGCTTCGGCCTGGACGCCAGCTATCGCCACTCGGACACCTTCGCCGACATCGACGGTTTCGGCCCGGTCGATACGCTGGACACGGCCGCGACCGTCAATCAGTCGGGTCTGGTGCGTGTGCGGGTCGCCGACGTTTTGGGGCTGAACCATCAGTTCACCGTCGCCGCCTCGGACATCGACCGCGACACCAACAGCGCCTTCCCCTCGGTCTATACCGGCCAGCACCGGCTGTACCGCTGGCAGGCGGACAGCCGCGATCAGGAGGCGCGTCTGGTTTACAGCTTCGGCGCCGAGCATGAAGAGAGCAAGGCCGACCTGAACGGTTCAGTCGAGGCGGAACTGGGCGTCAGCTCGGTGTTCGGGGTGGCGCGTTTCGCCGCCACGGATCGCCTGAGCCTCACGGCGGGTGTGCGCCACGACGACACCGACGATTTCGGCGGCGAGACCACCGGACGCGTATCGGCCACCTATGATCTGGGCTCCGGCATTACTCTGAGCGGCGCCTATGGCACAGGCTTCAAGACGCCGTCGGTAAGCCAGGCCGTGTGCGACTTCTGCTTCGTCCTGCCGACGACTACGGTCGCCGCCTTGGTTCCCGAAAAGGGCAAGGGGGGGGAACTGGCCTTGGCCTGGCGTTCCCAGGATGGCCGTTTCGATGGTCGCGTCACCGCCTACCGTCTGGAGGTCGAAGATCAGATCGACGGATTCTTCAACAACAGCACCTTCGAATTCTACTACGTCAACCTGTCGCGCACGCGCACAGACGGTGTCGAACTAGAAGGTCGCGCCGCACTGGGCGGTGGGTTCGAGCTGTCGGGCGCCTATGCCTGGACAGACGCGCGCAACGCCGTCACGGACGCGCCGATCCTGCGCGTGGCCGAACATTCGGGATCCGCGACCTTGGCCTGGACGGGCGAAAGCCTGTCGGGCGCCCTGACGGTGCGAGCGGAGGGCGATATGCCGGATTCGGGCGGCCAACGTGACGGGTTCGTCGTCGCCAATCTGAACGGCGCCTGGGCGTTGAACGACAAGGTGTCGTTGACGGCGCGGGTCGAGAACCTGTTCGACACCCACTACCAGCAACTGCTGGGTTATGGCGAAGCCGGTCTGTCCGGCTATGTCGGTATCAGGCTGCGCTACTGATCCGGGCGCGGGCGTCGGCGGTGAAGGCCGCCGGCGCCTCGAGCGCCAGGGCCGACCAGTCCAGATTGGGACAGGGGGCGTGGGCGGCGGCCAGGATGGCGCGCAGTTCGGCGGCCGAGGCGACGCTGGCCACGACCTTGTCGACGCCGGGAAGGGCCAGGGCGTAACCGAGCGCCGCCTGCATCGGATCGCAGCGCTGCTCGGCCAGACGCCGGCGCGTGCGCGACAGGGCCTGGGCATGACTGGCCAGTTCGGCGGGCAGATCGTCGCCGCCGGCGAACAGCAGGCCGCCGGCGAAGACCGAAGACAGATGAACCGAGGCGCCCGCGTCGGCGATGGCTTCCAGAACGCCGTCCTGGGCTGCGCGCTGGTCCAGCAGGCTGCACGGCACCTGGACCACGTCGGCTTCCAGACGGCGAGCCAGGAGCGCGGGGCCGTCCTCGATCGTGGCGCAGAAACCAATGCGGCGGAACAGGCCGCGGTCCTTCAGGCTGCGAGCGCGATCCCACAGGGCGCGGCCTTCGGCGCCGGCCAGATCGGCGGCGTTGGAAATCAGCAGAACATCGCCGCGCGGCAGGCCCATCCGCTCCAGCGAACGGCGAGCGCGGGCCTCGACCCGGTCCAGACCTTCGCTGAGCGCAACGGTGCGGACCGTAACCTGGAAAGGCGAGGGGAAGGGCCAGGCCTGACCCAGCAGGCGTTCGCCGTCGCCCTCGGGCCGGGTGGCGATCAGCTTGACCCCGGCGTCGGCTCCGGTTTGCAGCAGAAAACGCATGGCTTCTTCGCGGGCGCCGGAGGGCGCGCTCATGAAGGCGCCGGGCGCGCGTTCGGGCTCGGTCACCACGGCGAGGGCCAGGCGATGGATGGGCGACGACGCCGAAGGTGTGGCGGGGGAATACGACACGCCCGACACTATGATCGCCAATGCTTAAGGGACGCTGAGCGAGACCTTAAGCGAACCCTACTTATCCACCGCTGATATGCGCACCGAGGCGAAAATCAGGCGTCGGCGTCAGGCTGCAAGTCCGGGTGGGCCGAGGCGAAGGCGGGGTGGGCCAAGGCGGTCTGTTCGACCGCCAGCAGACGCGGCCAAGGCGACAGGTCCATGTTGAAGCGCCGTGCCGAATACATCTGCGGAATCAAATAGCAATCGACCAGGGTCGGGGCGTCGCCGAAGCTCCAGCCGGCGTCGTGGCGGGCGACCAAAGCCTCCAGCGCGTCGAAGCCTGGCGCGATCCACCGGGCCGCCCAAGTGTCCACGGCGGCCTGATCGGCGTTGAATTCAGACCGGATGGCTTTCAACACGCGCAGATTGTTGAGCGGATGAATGTCGCAGCCGATCAGCGCGGCCATGGCGCGCACGGTCGCCCGCTCGTTCGCCCCCTTCGGCAGCAAGGCCGGTGCGGGGTGGGTTTCCTCCAGCCATTCCAGAATGGCCGGGCTCTGGGTCAGGACCAGGTCGCCGTCTTGAAGCGTGGGGACCATGCCCTGCGGGTTCAGCGCCACATAGTCGGGCGTCTTCTGTTCGCCCTTGCGCAGGTCGTGAGCGGCGTTGTCGTAGCCGATCCCCTTGAGATTCAAGGCGATGCGCACGCGGTAGCTGGCGCCCGAGCGCCAATAGCCGTGCAGGATCATGACTGCACCTCGAAGCTGAGTGTCTCCAGCCCGTCGATGGTCACGACGACGCGGTCGCCCGGCTTGACCGGACCGACGCCGGACGGCGTGCCGGTGAAGATCAGGTCGCCGGGTTGCAGCGACCACAGGGCGGCGGCCGCCGCGACGATCCGGTCGGGGTTCAGGATCATGTCGTTCAGGACGCTGTCCTGTCTGGTTTCGCCATTGACGCTCAGGCGGATGGCGCCGTCGGGGGAAGGCAGGTCGCCCAGGGTGATGGACCCGCAGGGCGCGGACTGATCGAACCCCTTGGCGGCGTCCCAGGGCCGGCCGGTCTTTTTAGCCTCGGCCTGAAGATCACGGCGGGTCAGATCGCAGCCGACGGCCCAGCCGACGATGGCGACCCCGCCGTCCTCGCCCGGCCCGATCGCGGCGACCAGTTCGGCCTCGTAGTGCAGGTTCGCGGTCGCAGACGGATAGGATGGGTTTGCGCCGTCCGAGACGATGGCGTCGCCCGGCTTGGTGAAGAAGAAGGGCGTCTGCTTGTCGGGGTCCGACCCCATTTCGCGCGCATGGGCGGCGTAGTTTTGGCCCACGCACAGGATGCGGCGAACGGGGAAACGCTGGTCCGATCCGACGATCGGCAAGGACGGGGCGGGGCGAGGCGCGAACAGCCATTGGGTCATGGCGACCGTTCTAGTGCGGCGAAAAGCCCGTGGCGAGAGGCGCACGCCCGACCCAACTAAAGGAACCTCGTTGCGCATGTGGCGTTGCAACACGGGGTTCTCTATTCTACCGCCAAGCTTTCAACGGAGCGCGCATCATGGCCACCACCAAGGCCCGAGAAGACATCAAGGCCGACCTGAAGACCCTCAAGGAGGATCTGAAGACCGGCGCCCGCGAAGAGACCCAGCGCCTGCGCGACAAGGCCGCCGAGGCTGAAGCCAAGCTGCGCGCCAAGAGCGACGAAGTCCGCGAGCAGGCCCGCAGCTATTACGACGAGGCCCGCGTGAAGGGTCGCGAGTATTACGACGACGCGGCCGAACGCTTCGACGAGGCGCAACGCTATGTCGTCGAACGCGTGCAGGAGCGTCCGCTGCAATCGACCGCCGTGGCGCTCGGCGTCGGCGTCATCCTCGGCATGCTGCTGGCCGGCCGCCGCCGCTGATGTTCAAGGGCATCGTCAAAAAACTGGTGGCGACGGCTGTCGTCGCCGCCAGTGCGTTCCTGGCCGTCGTGTTCCTGGGCGTGGCCATCTTCTACGCGCTCAGCCTGACGCTGACGCCGCTCGGCGCGGCGGCGGTGACGTTCGGTCTGTTCGCCTTGGTCGCCTTGATCGTGGCGCTGGTCTTCCTGAAGGGCGACAAGCACGACGAGGCGGACGAAGAGGAAGAGCCGGAAGGCCTGCTGGGCAAGATCATCCACATCGTGCGCGAGCGTCCGGTCGTGGGCGCCGTGGGCGGTCTAGGCGCGGCCTTCCTGCTGCTACGCAACCCGGCCTTGGCGGCGATCGTCGCCAGCATGGTCGCGGATCGCAAGATAGATCAGGGCGGCTATTCGCGTCGTCGCCGTCGATAGGCGATGGAACGGCCAGGCGACCCTGGCGTTGATGATCCAGACCGACGAACGGCTCCCGGGTCGCCGACGGCAACATCAACTCAGGAGAGCTAAACCCATGATGCGCTGGGCAATTATCTTCCTCGTCGTGGCCCTTGTCGCGGCCGTTCTCGGCTTCGGCGGCATTGCGAACTTCTCGTTCGAGATCGCCAAGTTCGTCGCCGTCGTGGCCATCATTCTGTTCGTCATCGCCCTGGTGGCCGGCGGACTGCGTGGACGCGGCGCACCGCGACTTTAGGCTGAAGACACCAAGTCGAACGAGGGGCGGAGCCGAAGGCTTCGCCCCTTTTTCATGCACAGTGGGAATCCGAAAGAAAGAACTTTACAACACAAAGTAAATGGGCGATCCTGTCTCAACGGTTCGAGGAGGAGAGCATCGTGACCCGTGAGACCCAAGCCATTCAGGACGACATCGCCTATATGCGCAGCCTGGCCCACGAGGGGCGGCATACACCGCTTCTGGCTGGCCCGATCCTTGTGACGGCAGGCATCGTTTTCGGAACGACCAGTCTGATCCAATGGGCCATCCAGTCGGGCCTCGTCCGGCTGAACCCCTGGTCCCAACTGTGGGTTTGGATCGTCGCCGGCGTGGTGTTCGCCATCGCCCTGACCGTCCTGATCGGCCGCATCAAGACAAAGGCCGGCGTCAACTCGGCCGGCAACAAGGCGGTCGGCGCGGCGTGGGAGGGCGTGGGCTACGGGATTTTCGTCACCTGGCTGGCGCTTGTCGCTCTATCCCTAAAGACCGGCCAGTGGTTTTGGATGGCGGTGATGCCGACCGTGGTCCTGGTCGCCTATGGTTCGGCCTGGATGATCGGCGCGGCGATGACACGGACGCGCTGGATGTCCTACACGGCCTTGGCTTCCTACGTCGGCGCCGTCGCAGTCGCCTGGTTCATGGGCAGCGCCACGATCTATCCGGTCTTCGCCGTGATCCTGTTGGCCGTGGCCCTGGTCCCCGGCATCGTCCTGATGCGTCAGGAACCGTCGGAGGTAGTCTGAGCATGGCCGACGACTTCGACATCAGCCGGATCGACGACGTCATTCACGGGCGCATCCGGCTGGGGATCATGGCCTATCTGTCCGGCGCCGGGTCGGCCGATTTCACTACGCTGAAGGCCCGGTTGCAGACCACGGACGGCAATCTGTCGGTCCATCTGCGCAAGCTGGAAGAGGCGGGGTTTGTCGCCGTCTCCAAGCGTTTCAACGGTCGCAAGCCGCTGACGGAGGCCAGTCTGACCGATCAGGGACGCGACGCCTTCGTCGCCTATCTGGATGCAATGGCGGGCCTGCTGCCAGAGCGGTGAACATAGGCTAGAAGCGCGGTCATGACCGACCGCCTTCACGCCTTCGAGGCCATCGACAACTTTCGGGACTATGGCGACTACGCCACGGCGGCCGGGCGGCGCGTGAAGCCCGGCCGTCTGCTGCGTTCGGCCCACCACGCGCGGGCCAGCGAGGCGGATCTGGAGCGGCTGAAGGCGCTGGACATCGGGGCGGTGGTCGATCTGCGCCGACCCGGCGAGCGCCGCGATCAGCCGTCGCGCCGGCCTGAAGGCTTCAGCGGACAGGTCATCGAGGGCGGCGTGGACGACGGCGCCGAGGCGCCGCACATCACCTTTCTGAAGACCGCCGATCTGACGCCGGACTCCGGGCGGCGCTTCATGACCCAGACCTATCGCACCCTGCCGTTCGACGCCTCGTATCAGGAGGTGTTCGGCCGCTATTTCCAGGCCTTGGCGGATCAGGCCGAAACTTCTCGAAATCGGGCGGTGGTGATCCATTGCGCGGCGGGCAAGGATCGGACCGGTTTTCTCGCCGCCCTGACCCACCATCTGCTGGGCGTGTCGCGCGACGACATGGTCGAGGACTATCTGCTGACCAACACCGCCGTCGATCTGGCGGGCCGGGCGCCCGGCATCGCCAGACAGCTGCACAAGATGACGGGTCGGGTCGCGTCGGACGACGCGATCGTGGCCTTTCTGGGGGTCGAGGCCGCCTATCTGGAGGCCGCATTCGCCGAGGTAGAAGCGCGGCACGGATCGGTGGACGCCTATCTGAAGGAGGCGCTGGGCGTCGATGCGACGCGCCGTGATCGGATCGTGGAGCGGCTGACCGCGTGAGCCAGGTTTTCAGCCACACTGTCACGCGCGACGCGCCCTGGGTCGATCCGGTCGCGGTGGCGGCGGGTCTCGGCGGCGGCGACGGCGCCTTGGCCCTGTTGTCGGACGGCGGGCCGGGCGGCCGCTGGTCCCATGTCGCCCAGGCGCCGGACGTCGCGCGGGTCGGCCCGGTGGATGACGCCGCGCCGTTCGAGGCGCTGCGGGATCCGCTGTTTGCCGCCGGCGCCGTCGGTCTGGCTGCCTATGACGCTGGCGCCCGGCCGGCCACCGGACCGCGCGAGACGGTCTGGCCCGACCTGATGCTGGCGCGCTATCCCGCCATGCTGAGCTTCGATCATCAGCATCGCTCAGTGTGCGCCACGGGAAGAGGCGCGACGGCGGAGCAGGCGGCGGCCGCAGCCGAGCGGGCCCTGACCTGGCTGGCGACGGCAGCGCCGGTCGTGACGCCCTCCGCGCCGGCCGAGCGGTTCGAGGCCGAGGCGCCGGCGAGCGCCTACCGCGACGCGGTCGCGGATGTGGTGCAGCGCATCGGGGCGGGGGAGCTGTTCCAGGCCAATATCGCCCGGGCCTGGTCCGGGGAGCTGAGCCCCGGCCGCGATCCGTTCGAGGTCTTCCTGCGGCTGCAAAAGGAGCGGGCGTCGCCGTTCGGGGCCTATTGGCGGGTCGGGGATCGGGCGCTGGTGTCGAACTCCCCCGAACTGTTCCTCGCCTTCGATCCCGCCAGCCGCCGCATCGAGGCCCGCCCGATCAAGGGCACCCGACCGCGTGCGGACGAGCCGCAAGAGGATGCGGCCATGGCGGACGCGCTAAGCGGCAGCGCCAAGGATCGCGCCGAGAACCTGATGATCGTGGACCTGATGCGTAACGACCTGGCCCGCGTGTCGCAGCCCGGGTCGGTTAAGGTCGAGGCGCTTTTCGAGGTTGAACACCATCCGACGGTGCATCATCTGGTCTCGACCGTGACGGGGGAGGCCAAGACAGGGGTGGGTCCAGCCGAGTTGCTCGAGGCGACCTTTCCGCCCGGCTCGATCACCGGCGCGCCCAAGCATCAGGCTATGAAAGTGATCGCCGCGCACGAGCCGCCGCGCGGACCCTGGTGCGGTTCATTGTTCCTGATCAGCGACGACGGCGCCCTGACCGCCTCCGTTCTCATCCGAACGGCTGGTTTCGAGCTGACACACGACGTCTGGCGCTATCGCACCCTCGCCGGCGCCGGCATCGTCGCGGACAGCGATCCGGCAGCCGAGGAGGCGGAGACGGAGGCCAAGATTTCAGCCATGCGGCAAGCCCTGATCGGACCCTGAGATCAGCAGCCGGTGCAGTTGATGACGTCCACCGTGCGCGGTCGCAGATAGGACATGCGGCTGAACTTGGTCACATAGGGCGCAACCTGATCGAAGGGCGAGCGGTAGTCGTAGAAGGCCTCGGCGACGATCACGGACTCGCCCTCTTCCAGCATGTCGGACGGAATCTTCGCGTCAGCGACAGTGAGCTTGGACGTCACGCCTTTTCCGACGCTCCAATCGACCCTGTAGGTCGTGGAGTTCACGCGCGTGACGCTGCTGACCCGCTGGGTCAACGATGTTGCAGAGAACGGCGCCATGATCAGATCGCCGATGGCGAAGACGTCGGACAGGTCGGTCTTGGTGATGCTGTCGCTTTGGGAAACGAGATCGGCCACCATCGAGGAGACGTGGCCGGTGCGCTTCAGGGCCATGTAGCCCTGACAGAATTCCACCATGCTGAAGTAGAACAGGATCAGGATCGGCGCGAGGAAGGCGAATTCCACGGCGGCGACGCCGCGCGTGTCACGCCCCAGGAGCCGCAGCCATGGCATCACGGTGGACCGCTTCATTGCCATGGCTCATTGCGGAAGGCGGTGGCGGCGCTGAGCAAGACCTTGCCATTGCCCGCCCGCGATACGGCCTGGCTCAGGAGCGGCGTCACCAAAGGGTGGACGTACCAGACGCGAACCAGAATCAGGTCGCCGGCCTTGCCGCCGTCGTAGGTGGTCTTGCTCGGGTCCATCGCATTGTTGGAGATCGGGTCCGGCACGTTCGGCGCCGAGAACTTGGGCACGACCCGGACGTCCACGGTCACGCGATTGGCGCAGTCCGACTTGAACACCACCATCCGGTCGCAGATCTGGGCCTTGAACTTGTCCTGATCCAGCTTCTGCGTGTTTCCCTGGCCTGTACGGATGAGGCGACCGCTTTCCATGGTCGCCGTCTCCAGCACCGAATCCAGCACGAAGACCACGCCCAGCTCCAAGATCGAGAAGATCATCAGGAAGAACGGGATGGCGACCATGGCGAACTCGACGGCGGCCGCGCCTTCGCGAGTTCGTCTCGACCGACGCCGTCGCGACTTCGATGATGTCCACAGGGCCATGGCGTCGGATCAGGGCGCGGTCGGCGCGGTCGTCGTCGAGGATGACCGCGTGCTCGCCGAGCAAGATGCGCCGCAGGTCATCTCCGTCGCCTGTGCGCCGCGCCAGACGCGGACCGAACCGGTGGAGCCGCCGGTCACGACCACTTCACGCTGAAACAGGGTGCGCCCGACGCCATCAACGGCGACCACCTCGGTGACGCCATACCCTTTGCCGACGATGAACATGGTGTTGGCGTCCACCAGCGAGACATCGGCGATCTGAGGGTTGCCGACGATGATGGAGGCGGCGGCCTCGCGAAGCTGAACACGCGCCGAGCGATCGATCTCGACATTCAGCGCGCCGTCCTGGGCGCTGGCGGCGACGGGGGCGGCGACGAGGGCGGCGGCGAGCAGAAGGGACGAGATGCGAGACATCGGCGGCTCTTGATAGTGGCGCGTGCAAACGCGGACGCGCGCATGATGCAGCCGTGATCCTCAACAAAGGCTGAAGCGCCGGTATGAGAATTTTCTTTGGTAAATCTGCGCGTAACCAAACCTCGTGACTCAGATTTAACGGGCCTCGTGCATTTTGATCCTGCGTTTGGGGGTCAAGCGGGCTACCGGCTCCCCCCGCCAAGTTGCTCGCTAGACCATTTGAAAAAGGAACTACCCATGACCAAGTTCATCTCGCGCTTCGCCAAAGACGAATCGGGCGCCACCGCCATCGAATACGGCCTGATCGCCGCTCTGGTCGCCGTCGCCCTGATCACCGTGCTGACCACGATGAGCGGCAAGCTCAGCCAGACCTTCACGAAGGTTTCGACCTCGCTGGACAACGCCAGCAAGTAAATCTCGCCAGAGATTTACGGGAAGGGCCGGGACGCAAGTCCCGGCCCTTTTTGTATGGTGGAAACCCAACCTTAAGTCCTGTCGAGCAAGATGTCGGTCATGGATACTCTGCTGCTCACCCTGCTCGGCGTCTTTCCGGCCCTGGTCATCATCGGGGGTCTGCACGACCTGATCACCATGAAGATCCCGAACTGGATCTCCCTGGCCCTTGTCGGCGCCTTCTTCCCCATCGCCTTTCTGATCGGCGCCGCGCCGATGGATGTCGCCATCCATGTCGGCATCGGGTTTGCGGCCTTGCTGGTCGGCATGGGCATGTTCGCCGCCGGCTGGATCGGTGGAGGCGACGCTAAGCTGCTGGCCGCCAGCTGTCTGTGGATGGGGATGAGCGGCGTCGCGCCGTTCTTGATCTACACCGGCATTGCGGGCGGCGCCTTCTGCCTGCTGCTGATGACCGCCCGTCAGTATTTTCCGATGGTCGCCCCGTCGGTGTCGCAAGGCTGGGTCATCAATCTGATGCAGCCCAAGGGCGACATTCCTTATGGCGTCGCCATCGCCATCGGCGCCCTGCTGGCCCTGCCCGAGAGCGGGCTGCTGCTGACCTTCGCCTCGGGTCGCTGACACCCCGTTGACCGGCGTTCGCGGCGCTTAGGAAGCGTTAACCCGCAAGGCCCATGATCGTTAACGGTAGGCGTCGGGGGATGAATCCGAAACAGAGCGCCTGCTGGAGACATCCTGGATGAAGCCCGCCCGCATCGTCGTCATCTGCATCGCCGCCGTCTCGGCCATCGGTCTGGCCTTGGTGGTCCGGGCCATGGGGTCGTCATCGAACGAGCCCACGACACCCGCCGCCGCCGCTCCCGTCGAAGTCCGCCCGATGGCCAAGGTGCTGGTCGCCGCCAAGGATCTGGAACCCGGCAAGCGTCTGGTGGAAGCTGACCTGGAATGGAAAGATTGGCCCGTCGACGAGGTCAATCCCGTCTTCATCACCGATGGCTCCACCCCGGTTCCGGCCAAGCCCGCTGCGGAAAGCGCGGCAGAGAAGGCGACGGACGCCGTGAACCGCGTGACCAAGGCGGCGACGGAACTGGCCACGACCGGCGCCAAGTCCGACTACATCGGCTCGGTGGTCCGCGAACCCATTCTGGCCGGAGAGCCGATCGTGTCGCGCAAGATCGTGCGCGCCGGCGACAGCGGCTATCTGGCCGCCTATCTGGAGCCCGGAATGCGGGCCATGGCCATCGCCGTGACGGTCGAATCCGCGGCCGGCGGCTTCATCCTGCCGGGCGACCGCGTCGATGTGGTGCTGACCGCCGAAACCAATCGCGACGGCGCCGTCGAGGGCGCGACCAAGTCCAAGTTCGCCTCGGGCGTCGTGCTGCAGAACATCAAGGTCCTGGCCATCGACCAGGCGACCCGCGTGGGCGACGACGCCCAGGCCGTCGTGGGCGCCACCGCGACCCTGGAAGTCCGACCGCAAGACTCGGTTCTGCTGGCCCAGGCCAAGTCCGAGGGCGAACTGTCGCTGTCGCTGCGATCGTATGCCGACACCGCCGGACCATCCGGCGCCACACGCCGCCCTGTCGCGGCCGTTTCCCAACCCCAGGCCGTGCGCATCTATCGCGGCGGCGCGCCCGAAGTGGTGGCCGTGCCATGAGAACTCAACCGATGCGCCGACCCACGATGCGCAAGGCCGCCGCCGCCGCCGCCTGCGCCCTTCTGGCTGCCTTGGCCGCCGCGCCTGCCGGCGTCGCCCAGACCCGCGCCGCCGTCGCGACGGGGGCGGCGCAGCGCCTGATCAACCTGCCGCGCGGCACCTCGTTCGCGGTGGATTTGCCGGCCGACGCCCGCGACGTGATCGTCTCCAATCCGCAGGTGGCCGAGGCCATGCTGCACTCGCCGCGCCGCATCACCGTCATCGGCATCGCGCCGGGTGAAACCGACGCTGTCTTCCTGGACGCGGCAGGCCGCACCATCCTGAGTCTGCGGGTTCGGGTGGACGCCGGCACCAGCGCGCTTCAGGACACGCTAAGCCGCATCGCTCCGGGAGGGCAAATCCACGCGGAAGCCGTCAACGACAGCGTCATCCTGACGGGCGTCGCGGATAGTCCCGCTCAGGCGGCCCAGGCCGCGCGGGTCGCCGCCGCCTTCGTGTCTGTGCCTGAAAAGGTGATCAACATGGTCAGCGTCGCCGGTTCCGACCAGGTGACGCTGCGCGTACGCGTGGTCGAGGTGCAGCGCACCGCGCTGAAACAGCTTGGCTTCAGCTCTGACATTTTAAAGGGCGCGGGCATCCATTCGTATGGCTTCAGCCGACCCAATACCTATGGCGTCAACGGATCGGCGGCCGGCGGAACAGGTCTGTGCTACGGTCAAAATGGCGGCCGAACGACTAACGTGTCGAACTCGAATAGCAGCACCAGCCAAACCAGTTCCGGCGGGGCATCGGCCACCGGGCAGCAGGCGACGACCGGTCCCTTCCCCTCGACCGTCACCGTGACAGATATCAACGGTAACGTGGTCCAGATTCCTGCGACAGCAATCGGTCAGTCCACCGTATCATCTGGCTCCAGCAACACGATCACTAACGCCATCTCGAACATTGCGTCGACCGCCTTCCAAACGTTGACGGGGACGAATGCGAGCGGCTGCCTGGAGGCCTTCGAACGCGTGGGACTGGCTCGGACGCTGGCCGAACCCAACCTGACGTCTGTGAATGGCGAGGCGGCGAACTTCCTGGCCGGCGGCGAGTTTCCGCTGCCCACAGGACGTGACCGGGATGGCAACATCACCGTGACCTACAAGCCCTATGGCGTGGGTCTGGCCTTCCGACCGGTGGTGATGTCCGGCGGTCGCATCTCCTTGCAGGTGAAGGTCGAGGTTTCCGAACTGACGGCGCAGGGTGGTTTCACAATCGGCGCAGGCACGCCCTCGTCCATCACTCTTCCGGGTCTGACGGTCCGGCGCAGCGAGAACACCGTGGAACTGCCGTCGGGCGGTTCGATGATGATCGCGGGCCTGCTTCAGGAAACCACGCGCCAGACGGTGGACTCTCTGCCGGGGGTGACTAACCTGCCGGTGCTGGGATCGCTGTTCCGGTCACGCGACTATCTGATGGGCGAAACCGAACTGGTCGTCATCGTCGAGCCCTATATCGTCAGCCCGACGTCGCCCGATAGGATGCAAACGCCGGCCGATGGCCTGCGGATCGCCGAGGACAGCCAGACCATCCTCTTTGGCCAGTTGAACCAGGTCTATGGGCTGCCGAATGCGCCCCCGGCCGGTTCGGTCGGCTATGTGATCGAGTGAGCACATCCATGACTCGCACCCTGATTGCCACACTTCTGACGACCACGGCCCTGGCGCTGGGCGCCTGTGTCGGCGGCCCCGCCAGCTTGGGCGGCGAGCCGCCGCTGACGCCGACCTCACGCTACCAGCTTCAGGTCGAGCCTGATCTAGACCGGATCGCCCTCGCGGTTCACGACAGCGGTCTGTCGCCGGCGCAGAACGGCGCGCTACAAGAGCTGGTCGGGCGCTATCGCTACGTCGACGCCGTGCCGATGGTCATCGAGGCCCCGGCCGGAAACGACCCGGTGGCCCTGAAGACCGCCTATGACATCCAATCGACCTTGGCGGCCTACGGTGTCTCGCCAGAGCGCATCACCGTGGTCAGCTACGCCGCGCCGGATCCGCGTGCGCCCGTGGTCGTCGGCTATCAGACGATTCGCGCCGCCGTGCCGCAGTGCGGAACCGCCTGGGGCAATCTGAGCCGGACCGGCGACAATCGGTCGTCATCCAACTTCGGATGCGCCGTGACGGCCAATCTGGCGGCCCAGATCGAGGATCCACGCGACATCCAGCGCCCACGCACCATGACGCCGGCGGACGCCGGGCGCCGAACTGTAGTGTTCGATGCCTATCGCGGCGGCAAGCCGACATCGGCCGAGCGCGAAGAACTGATCCGGGATACCGCCGTGTCCCGTGCGGTGAACTGATCATGAGCACAGCCCCAGCCCCTCGCGAGTTCGATACCTTCGACGACGCGTTCGATGTCGATATGGAGTTCGCGCCTCCGGTTGACGACGTCGCCGCGCCGCGCAGCCCGCTTCAGTTCACGCCTGCGGCGTCGGCGATACCGGCCGGGGCGGCGCCTCAGCCCCAATCGCCGCTTCAGGCCGCGCCCCTGGCGCCGGTCCCGGCCGCCCCGGCCTATGCGCCCGACGCCGCCGGCTTCAATCCGGTCGGTGACGTGGTCGCCCAGGCGCAAGCCAGCCTGATGGACACGGGTCTGGCCTTCACCGGGCTGGCCCCGGCCAGCAACATCGGCGAAGTGTCGGTGCCGCGCATCGCCATCCACGTCTTCGCCGAACGGCAGGACACCCTGGCCTCGGCCGAGCGTGCGGCCCAGGACCGTCGCCTGTCGCGCGCCACGACCCAGATCCGTGTCGGCGGCGTCGCTGCGGCCGTCGAGACCTATCAGCATGAGCCGACACCCCCGCTGATCATCGTCGAGTGCCTGAAAGACCCCCAGACCCTGCTGTGGGAAGTCGACCAGCTGGCCGAGGTCTGCGACGCCGGCACCAAGGTTGTGGTGATCGGCGCGACGAACGACATCATCCTGTTCCGCGAACTGATGCGGCGCGGGGTCAGTGAGTATCTGGTCGCGCCCTTGCAGCCGCTGCAGCTGATCGCGGCCATCGGCGGCCTGTTCAACGACCCGGCCCAGCCCTTCGTCGGGCGCACCATCGCCTTCGTCGGCGCGCGGGGCGGGGCGGGGGCCTCGGCCGTGGCGCACAACACCGCCTATGCGATTTCCGAGCGGATCGGCGCCAATACGGTGATCGTTGACTATGACCTGCCGTTCGGCACCGCCGGCCTGGATTTCAATCAGGATCCGCTGAACGGCGTGGCCGACGCACTGGGCCAACCCGACCGGCTGGATTCAACGCTGCTGGACCGGATGATGGTCCGCTGCACCGACAAGCTGAGCCTGTTTGCGGCGCCCGCCAGCCTTGATACGGACTGGGACATCTCGACCGAGGCGTTCGAGGAGGTCACCAACCAGATCCGGGCCACGGCGCCCTTCGTCGTACTGGACCTTCCGCATCTGTGGTCGCCGTGGATGCGCCGCACCCTGATCAGCGCCGACGAGGTGGTGGTCGTGGCGACGCCGGATCTGGCGTCCCTTCGCAACGCCAAGAACATGATCGACCTAATCCGTCAGGGCCGCCCCAATGACGCGCCGCCGCGCCTGGTGTTGAACCAGGTCGGCGTGCCGGGACGCCCCGAAATTCCGGCCAAGGACTTCGGCGCGGCGCTCGGCGTGCACCCCAGCCTGATCATTCCGTTCGACGCCAAGACCTTTGGCGCGGCCGCCAACAACGGCCAGATGATCCTGGACGCCGGCGCCAAGACCAAGTCGGCCGAAGCCTTCCAGACCCTGGCCCAAATCGTGTCGCGCCGCGAACTGCCGATGGTGGCGGGACCCAAGGCCAAGCCGACGAAGGCCGGCAAGGCGGAGAAGACCAAGCCGGCGGACGGGGCGTCGAAATCCCTGTTCGCCAATATGTTCAAGAAGCGCTGACGGATGTTCGGCAAACGCACAGGTCAGCCCGGGGCCGCCCCAGCGCCCCTGCGGCCGGCCCCGGCCCCCGCTCCGGCATCCGCGCCCGGCGGCGAACCTGTGTCCGTGTTCAGCATGCAGACTGCCGCCGCGCCGATGGCGGCGACGACCAAGACGCCGGCCTATGCCTATGCTGACGAAGATCTCGAGCCGGCGGCTGACGCCTTCGACCGCGCGTCTGCCCCGACCCAGCCCGCGCCGGCCGATCGTCTGGACGCCCTGGCTTCGCGTCCCAAGCCCAAGCCGGCGCCTGAGGCCCCGCGTCCCACCGGCAATGTCGCCGGCACGGGTCCGAAGGCCACGGCGGGTCTTGAACAGCTGAAGAAGGCCCAGGCGGTCGCCGAGATCGTCCGGGAACAGAGCGACTACTATCACGCCACGAAGACGACGATCTTCAACGCGTTGATGAACACCATCGACCTGGCCCAGCTGGCGCATCTGGATCAGAAGGCGGCGTCGGAAGAGATCCGCGACATCGTCGCCGAATTGGTGGCGATCAAGAACGTCTCCATGTCGGTCGCCGAGCAGGAGCATCTGGTTCAGGACATCGTCAACGACGTCCTGGGCTATGGTCCTCTGGAGCCGCTGCTGAGCCGCGACGACATCGCCGACATCATGGTCAATGGCGCGGGCCGCGTCTTCATCGAGGTCGCGGGCAAGGTCCAGCTGACCAATGTCCGGTTCCGCGACAACACGCAGCTGATGAATATCTGCCAGCGGATCGTGAGCCAGGTCGGCCGCCGCGTGGACGAAAGCAGCCCCATCTGCGACGCCCGTCTGCCGGACGGTTCGCGTGTCAACGTCATCGCTCCGCCGCTGGCCATCGACGGCCCAACGCTGACGATCCGGAAGTTCAAGAAGGACAAGCTGACGATGAAGAATCTGGTGGAGTACGCCTCCATCAGTCCCGAAGGCGCGCGCGTCTTGGGCGTCATCGGCGCCTCGCGATGCAATCTGGTCATCTCGGGCGGCACCGGCTCGGGCAAGACGACCCTGCTGAACACCCTGACGGCCTTCATCGACCCGACCGAACGCGTCATCACCTGCGAGGACGCCGCCGAGCTGCAACTGCAGCAGCCGCACGTCGTGCGTCTGGAAACCCGTCCGCCGAACCTGGAAGGCCAGGGCACGATCACCATGCGGGATCTGGTCAAGAACTGTCTGCGGATGCGTCCCGAGCGGATCATCGTCGGCGAGGTGCGCGGACCTGAGGCGTTCGACCTGTTGCAGGCCATGAACACGGGCCACGACGGCTCGATGGGAACGCTGCACGCCAACAGTCCGCGCGAGGCCATCAGCCGGATGGAGTCCATGATCACCATGGGCGGATACGGTCTGCCGTCCAAGACGATCCGCGAGATGATCGTCGGCTCGGTCGATGTCATCATCCAGGCCGCCCGCCTGCGCGACGGTTCGCGCCGCATCACCCACATCACCGAAGTCGTGGGCCTGGAAGGCGATGTGATCGTGACGCAGGACCTGTTCGTCTACGACATCACCGGCGAGGACGAGAACGGCAAGATCATCGGCCGGCACCGCTCGACCGGCATCGCCCGTCCCCGCTTCTGGGACCGCGCTCGATACTACGGGCTGGAGCGCGAGCTGGCCGACGCCCTGGACGCGGCGGAGTAGGACGATGCTTCCGATTCTCGCCGCCGTTCTGGCTTTCATCACCATCGGCGGACTGGGCTGGGTCTTCGTCGGGGGAGACGATTCCTCGGCCCAGGCGGTCAAGCGCGCCCAAAGTCTGGGCGAACCCAAAAAGAGCGCTGCGCTCGCCCGCAAGGCGGCCGCCGCCAATACGCCAGAGGCGCGCCGCAAGCAGATTCTGGTTCAGTTGCAGGATGCCGACCGCCGCGAGCGCAAGGCGCGCACGACCCTGGCGTCGCGCCTGAAACAGGCAGGCCTGAGTTTGAGCGTGACGACCTTCTACATCATCTCAGCCGTGGTCGGGCTCGCGACCGGCCTGGGCGCGCTGATCTTCGGGCTGCCGATCCTGTTGGTTTTAGGCATCGCGCTGATCTTCGGACTTGGCCTGCCGCGTTGGGTCGTGGGCTTCCTCGGCAAATCGCGGATGAAAAAGTTCTCGCTTGAGTTCCCCAACGCCGTCGACGTGATCGTGCGCGGCATCAAGTCGGGCCTGCCGGTCCACGAGTGTTTCAAGATCATCGCCCGCGAGAGCCCGGCTCCGCTCGGACCCGAGTTTCAGACACTGGTCGAGGGTCTTGGCGTCGGCCTGACCCTGGAGCAGGCGCTGGAGAAGATGTACGGCCGGATGCCGACGTCCGAACTGCGCTTCTTCACCATCGTCATCGCCATCCAGCAGAAGACCGGCGGCAACCTGGCCGAGGCGCTGGGCAATCTGTCGGCCGTGCTGCGCGCCCGTCGGATGATGGGCGAAAAGATCAAGGCGTTGTCGTCAGAAGCGCTGGCCTCGGCCGGCATCATCGCTTCCCTGCCGCCTGCGGTCATGACGATGGTCATGTTCACGACGCCTGGCTACATGATGCCGCTGTTCACGGACTTCCGCGGCAACTTCCTCCTGCTGATCGCGGCCGTCCTGATGTCGACCGGCATCTTCGTGATGAAGCGCATGATCTCGTTCAAGTTCTGAGGCCGGGATCATGGAAAGCTTCATCCGCTTCATCACCGACCCGCAGAACCTGCTCAGCATCGGCGTGGGCGTGCTGGTCTTCGCCACCGTCATCACCCTGATGTCGTCGATGACGGGCGGGGTTGCGCTGGACAAGCGCATGAAGGCCGTCGCCGAACGCCGCGACGACCTGAAACGCCGGTCGCGGGCGAACATGGCCGGTGGTCAGGGCGCGCTGCGTCACACTGATGACGGCTTCAAGAAGCGGATCGTGGATCGGCTGAACCTCAGCAAGCTGCTGGAGGATCCGAAGGTCGCGGGTCAGATGGCCCAGGCCGGCTATCGCGGGCCGCGTCCGCTGACGACCTTCTACTTCTTCCGCTTCGCTTCGCCCTTCATCTTCATGGTGGTGGCGGCCTTCTACCTGTTCATCCTTAAAGTCGTCGACTGGCCCACGATGAACAAGGTGACGGCGACGATGGCGGCGGCGGTTGCGGGCTTTTATGCGCCCAATCTGTATCTGAAGAACCGGATCGACAAGCGCCGCACCTCGATCATGCAGGCGTTTCCTGACGCGCTGGACCTGCTGCTGATCTGCGTCGAAGCCGGCATGTCCATCGAGGCGGCGATCGCTAAGGTCAGTCAGGAAATGGGGCCTTCGTCGATTGATCTGGCCGAGGAGCTGTCGCTGCTCTCGGCCGAGCTGTCGTATCTTCCGGACCGTCGCATGGCCTATGAAAACTTGGGCAAGCGCACCAACCACCCGGGCGTGAAGTCGGTCGCCACCGCCATGACCCAGGCTGAAACCTATGGCACGCCGCTGGCGACCGCTCTGCGCGTGATGGCCAAGGAAAATCGCGAGCTGCGCATGTCCGCTGCGGAGAAGAAGGCGGCGGCCCTGCCGGCCAAGCTGACCGTGCCGATGATCCTGTTCTTCCTGCCGGTGCTGTTCGTCGTCATTCTGGGACCGGCGATCCTGAACGTCATGGACATGATGAAGGGCGGTTAAGCCGCTCCAGCTTCCGCCGCCGCCTTCAGACCCTCGGCGGCGCTTTCCAGGGCCTTCTTCATCGCCGGGCGGTGCTTGTCGTGGAACAACTCGCCGCGAATGCCCGAAAAGCGAATGCCGATGGCGACGATGCAGTTGCCGGGCGCCAGCTCCTCGATCTGGATGTAGCGCAGGCTCTGGAACAGGAATCCGCGCCGTTCGGCCCAGACCAGCCGCGCGCGCGGCTGCCATTCCACCACTTGGGCTAACGACTGGCGTTCGGCCATGTCGGGCCACGCCTCGGTCATGGTCAGACGGCCGCCATAGGCGATGGCGCCCTCGACGTCCTTGTCGATCGGGTTCCAGACGCCCCAGCCGGGCAGGTCCGCGACCAGGTCCCAGATGCGGTCCGAGGTCGCCTGAACGCCGACGCGTTTTTCGATGCGAGTGTCATCCATGGTTTCGCTCTGACACGGCTGGCCGCCGGAAGAAAGGCGCCGAGCCTCAGTCTGCGGCGTCGATCCGCTTCAACCGTCGTCCGTCGTCCAGCGCCAGCCGCGTCTTGACCTCGAACAGATCGGCGCCGGCCGGAATGATCAGCAGCTTCTTGGGTTGGGCCGTGTTGACGGCGACGACGGCGCCCTTGGGACAGATGTCGAAACAGTCGGCGCCGACGACCGTCAGCTCGCCTTTGCGACCCTGTTTACCCTTCTTGAGGTGCAGATATTTTCGCAGCGCCTTTTTCAGCGTCAGATCGCCGCCGGGGCCGAAGCCGCCGTCCAGCTTTTTCGAACATTTGCGGCAGACCAGAATGACGTCGCGCCATTCGGTCTTTGCGCTCTTGAAGGCCTTCTCACCCATGCGGACAGAAATCGCCGTTCGCGACGGCTTGCACAAGCGGGTGCGGCGCCGTCACCTGTCGTCGGGCTGAAAATTTCACGGGACCTTCACATGCGCCGATTGTTCGCCGCCTCCACAATGGCGCTGCTGCTTGCCGCCGGCGCCGCTCAGGCGCAGGTCGATACGGCCAGCGTGGACGCCGCCGTGCAGCGCGTCATGCCAGATGTCGTCGTGTGGCGGCGCGACTTCCACCAGCATCCCGAACTGGGCTTCGCCGAGACTCGCTCGGCCGGCGTGATCGCCGACCATCTGCGATCGCTGGGGCTGGAGGTGCGCACCGGGGTCGGCAAGACCGGGGTGATCGGCGTGCTGCGCGGCGCACGGCCGGGCCGGACGGTGGCCCTGCGCGCCGACATGGACGCCCTGCCGGTGCAGGAGGCGACGGGCCTGGCCTTCGCCTCCACCGCCACCGGGACCTATATGGGAAATACGGTTCCGGTGGCCCACGCCTGCGGCCACGACATGCATATGGCCATGCTGATGGGCGCGGCCGAGGTGCTGGCGGGGATGAAGGACCGGATCGCCGGCACGGTGGTTTTCGTCTTCCAGCCGGCCGAGGAGGGCGCGCCTCCGGGAGAGCCCAAGGGCGGGGCGGCTCTGATGATCGCCGAAGGGGCGCTGAACGATCCCAAGCCCGAGGCCATCTTCGGTCTGCACGTCGTGCCGGGCCGTCCGGGCAGCGTCTTCTATCGGCCCGAGGGCTTCATGGCGGCCTCGGACCGCGTGGATATCCGCCTGAAGGGCAAGCAGACGCACGGCGCCTGGCCATGGCGCGGGGTCGATGTGATCGCTGTGGCGGGCCAGGTGGTCGAGACGGTCAACACCCTGACGGCGCGCACGGTCGATCCGACCACGACCCCGACCGTCTTCACCATTGCCACGATCAACGCCGGCGTCCGCTACAACATCATCCCCGACAGTGCGACGCTGTCGGGTACGCTGCGCACCTTCGATGTGGCCCAGCGCGACGCCCTGGTCGCCCGCGCCGAGACCGCCATCGACCATGTCGCCGAGGCCTACGGCGCCACCGCCGAGTTCGGCGTCAAACAGAACGCCGCCCTGGTGTTCAACGACCCCGGCCTGTCCGCCTGGCTGGCCCCGGTCCTGACCGAGGCGGCGGGCGATGGCAACGTCAACCCCGCCACGCCCCCGACCACGGTGGCCGAGGACTTCAGCTATTTCCAGCAGGTCATCCCCGGCGTCTTCTACCATCTCGGCGCCAGTCCCGACGGCGTCGATCCCGCGACCTCCGCGCCCAACCATTCGCCGGAGTTTTCACCGAACGAGAAGGTCCTGCCGTTGGGCGTGAAGACGCATGTGCTGACGGCGCTGCGGTTCCTGGAGCGGAGTTAGGGCCGGACGAGTGCATCGAAAGACGATGTTGCGAACCGGAGCATTACGGACCGCGTGTGAAAGGCATGGCGCGTTAGGTTCGCCGACGAAGCCTTTAATGCGACAAGCGACACGATTGGTCGTTTATACATTTCAAGGTCATTTTCCGCCAATGTCTGTACCTGAGCGCCACCACTATCTGCCAGAGTTTTACCTCAAGCGATGGCTGAAGAACGGGAAGCTCTGCGAATACAGGCGGAGGCAGAATGGGCTTGTGGCAAAGCCCCGATCTCCTCGTGCGACTGGGTTTGAATGGAACCTCTACAGTTTGCCGGGTGAGGATGATCCAGCCATGCGCGAGCAGGTGGAAAGCCGCATCATGCACCGCGTCGATACAAGGGCAGCTGCTGTCTTGCGATACATGATCGATCACCATGGCGCGCAGCTCTCACAAACATACTCAGACGCGTGGATCCTCTTCGTCGTCTCGATGATCTTCCGAACCCCCGCTCGGCTGCGATGGCTCAATGAGCAAATCCGCACCGCCGACTACGCTTTCGACGACGACGAGAGGGCGGCCTACGCTGAACTGAAATCGCCGACACACCCGCCAACGCCAGAAGAGTATTTTGCTCTCGGCGACCCGGAAGAGCTAAGCGTGGCCCGCATGAAGCTCATGCTGAGGATGATCGGCTCGACACTGATCGGGCAGAGCCTGGCGAGCATGGTGTGGGAAGTACATACGCTCGAAACGCTGAACCATGGTCTTCTGACATCCGACGATCCAGTGATGACCAGCAACGGGCTCAACAGCGGAGACAGCTTCGTGATCCTGCCAATCGGCCCACGCCAGCTTTTCATTGCGGCCAACAGCCATCGAGCGATGTGGTCGTTCCGATCTCAGACAGACAGAGCCGTCGAACGGGCCATGAATGACGCTGTTGTGGCTCAAGCGGATCAGCTCGTGATTGGAGAGAACGACCGGCAGTCACTCTTCGTGGACCGTCGGCTAGGTCAGTCAAAGCCGTCAGACGGCTTTCTAGGTCGCCACACCTGGAAGTGCCCTTAATCGGATGACCGCGTCGTGCGCGGGGGCTGCACCTACAGCCGCTCGAACACCGTCTCGATCACCCGGCGATAGACGGCCGTCAGCGTCTCCAGCTCCGCCGTCGGAACCCGTTCGTCGATCTGGTGCATGGTCTGGCCGACCAGGCCCAGTTCCAGCACCGGGCACAGGGCGCGGATGAAGCGGGCGTCGGAGGTGCCGCCGGTGGTGGAGGCTTCGGGGCGGCGGCCCGCCACGGCCTCGACCGCGTCCTGAACCGCCTCCACGAAGGCGCCCGGCTCGGTCAGGAAGGCCTCGCCCGAGCACAGGTGCTCCAGGGTGATCTGAAGTCCGGTCTCGGCCTGCATGGCCCCGGCCTCGCGGTTCAGCCAGTCGATCAGGGCGTCGCCGGTGTGGCTGGGGTTGAAGCGGATGTTCAGCCGCGCCGTCGCCTGGGCCGGGATGATGTTGGTCGCCGGATTGCCGATGTCGATGGTGGTGATTTCGAGGTTCGACGGGGGGAAGTTCTCGTAGCCGTCATCCAGGACGTGGTCGTTCAGACGGGCCATCAGCTTGGCGATCACCGGGGCCGGGTTGGCGGCGCGCTCGGGATAGGCGACGTGGCCCTGTTTGCCGTGGACGGTGATCCAGGTGTTCAACGAGCCGCGTCGACCGACCTTGATCATGTCGCCCAGCTGTTGCGACGACGACGGTTCGCCGACCACGCAGGCGTCGATGACCTCGCCCTCGGCCGCCAGGGTCTCGACCACCCGTTTGGTGCCGTGAAGCGCCGGGCCTTCCTCGTCGCCGGTGATCAGGAAGGAGAGAGAACCTTTCGGCTCGCCGTCCGCCAGCACCTGGGACACGGCCGCGACCCAGGCGGCGATCCCGCCCTTCATGTCCACCGCGCCGCGACCGTACAGGACCCCGTCTCTGACCTCGGCGTTGAAGGGTTGCGACGACCACTGATCCGACGGGCCGGTCGGGACGACGTCCGTATGGCCGGCGAAACACAGGTTGGGCGAGGCGTTCCCGCGTCGCGCATACAGGTTCTCGATCCGCGCATGGACGCCTTGCCCGCCTGGTCCCTCGAAGGCCAGGCGACGGCAGGTGAAGCCCAGCGCCGTCAGATGCCGTTCCAGCACATCCATCGCCCCTTCGTCGGCGGGCGTGACGGAGGGAATGCGGATCAGGTCGCGAGTCAGTTCGACAGGATCGATAACGGGAGTTGATGCGCGGCTCATGCGGCTATGCTTTACGGAAATCGTGCGGAGGCGAGAAGGCCCATGCCCAAGATCGACATCGACAGCGCGCCGACGACGAACGGCACCACCTATCCCGAGGAATACGCCGGCCCGTGCAAGCCGCGTCGCCGCTGGCGGCTGGGCGATGCGGCGGGGTTGAGCCAGTTCGGCGTCAACCTGCTGCGCCTGCCCGACGGCGCCTGGTCCAGCCAGCGCCACTGGCACGCCGAAGAGGACGAGTTCGTCATCGTGATCGAGGGCGAGGTGGTGCTGATCGAGGACGATGGCGAGACGGTTCTGCGCGCCGGCGACTGCGCCGGGTTCAAGGCCGGGGTGCCGAACGGCCATAAGCTGGAGAACCGATCCGGCCGCGAGGCGGTTCTGCTGGAAGTCGGGACGCGCAGCCCGACGATCACCCCCGCCGACTATCCCGACATCGACATGGTGCTGCACGCCGGCGTCGACGGCTATTTCCACCGCGACGGCTCGCCCTATCCGAAATACCCAAGAAGAACGTGACCACAGAATCCATCGACACCGGCCCCGCCGCCCCGCCCGTTCCGCCGTCTCCGTCATCTGGGGGGCCAGAAGGCCCGTCCAGCCCGTGGGGCATTCGCGACTTCCGCCTGTTGTGGTTCGGCCGCGTGGTGGCGGTGCTGGCGATCCAGATCCAGTCGTCGGCCCTGTTGTGGCAGGTCTATGAGATCGCCCGGCGCGATCATCCGATCGCGGAGGCCAGCCTGTATTTGGGGCTGGTGGGGCTGTGTCAGTTCCTGCCGCTCTTGGCCTTCACCCTGCCCGCCGGGGCGATGGCGGATCGGCGCGACCGCAAGCGCACGGTGTGGATCTCGATCCTGGTCGAGGCGGCCTGCGCGGGATCGTTCCTGGCCATGGCCCTGCATGGCAACCCGCCGCTGTGGGGGCTGTTGGCGGTCGCGGCCCTGTTCGGCGCGGCGCGAGCGTTTCTGGCGCCGGCCAGCCAGGCCTTCCTGCCGATGGTGGTGGGTCGAAAGGCCCTGCCGCCCGCCATCGCGGCCCAGTCCATCGCGTTTCAGACCGGCGCCATCGCCGGCCCGGCCCTGGGCGGGGTGATCGTGGGGGTGAACGTGCCCCTGGCCTATGCGGTGTCGCTGGGCATGTTCCTGCTGGCCGTCGCGGCCTTGATCCTGATCCGCACCAGCGGGAGACCTGCGCCCCAGGCCAATCCGCTGTCGCCGGTGGATTCGGTCAAGGAGGGGCTGGCCTATGTCTGGAAGACCAAGATCGTGCTGGGCGCCATCTCACTGGATCTGGTGGTGGTGCTGCTGGCGGGCGTGGCCCTGCTGACGCCGATCTTCGCGCGCGACATCCTGCATGTCGGACCGCAAGGGTTCGGCCTGCTGCGGGCGTCGTTCGGCGTGGGGGCCATGGTCATGGCCATCTATCTGAGCCGCTACCCGATCCGTCAGAACGGCGGGCGCTGGATGTTCGCGGCGGTGGCGGTGTTCGGCCTGTGCACCATCACCTTCGGCCTGTCGCGCATCGTCTGGCTGTCGGGCCTGGCGCTGTTCATCGGCGGGGCGGCGGACATGATCAGCGTCAATGTGCGCCAGACCCTGATCCAGCTGGCGACGCCCGATCACATGCGTGGGCGGGTGTCGTCGGTGTCCATGCTGTTCATCGGCGCCTCGAACGAACTGGGCGAGGCCTATTCCGGCGTCATGGTCCGGCTGCTGGGCGCGGTCGGCGCGGCGGTGTTCGGCGGGTTCGGCGCCCTGGCCGCGACCGGGGCCTGGGCGACGATGTTCCCGGGGCTGAGGAAGGCAGATCGGCTGACGTGACTCGTGAGTTGTGAATCGTGAGTTCGACAATCACGATTCACGATTCACAACTCACGCCAATCACCACGCCTTGAAGTGCTTCGACAGCTTCAGGCCCTGGTTCTGATAGTGGCTGCCGCTTTCGCCATACAGGCGGCTGGGGCGTTCGGTCAGGGGTTCATAGACCAGGCGGGCGACGATCTGGCCGTGTTCCAGCAGGAACGGCGTGTCGTGGGTTCGGACTTCCAGTACGCCTTTCGAGCCCGCGCCGTGCGCCTCGTCGGTGCCGAAGCCGGGGTCGAAGAAGCCGGCGTAGTGGACGCGGAACTCGCCGACCGACGGATCGATGGGCGTCATTTCGGCGGCCTGATGGACCGGGATTTCGACGTCGTCGGACGAGGCCAGGATGTAGAACTCGCCCGGGTCCAGCAGCAGTTCGCCACGGCGCAGGCTCAACGGCTCCCAGAAGTCGCGCGGGTCGTGGCCGTCGATGTGGTCCAGATCGACCACGCCCGCATGGCGACGCCCGCGGAAGCCGACGATGTCGCCGCCTTGCAGATCGACGCCGACCGAGCGGGTCTCCAGCTTGGGCGGGTCGCCGGCCTTGAGCCGCAGCTGGTTCAGGCGCGTGCCGGGACGGACCAGGATGGAGAAGGTCTGGGGCGCGACCTCCATATAGAGCGGGCCGTCATAACCTTCGGCGACGTCATCGAAGCTGGCGCCCTGATCGGTCAGCAGACGCACGAAAACATCGACGCGGCCGGTCGAGCTTTTCGGATTGGCGCGGGCGATCAGGCCCTGGGGCAGTTTCAGCCGCTCCTGAAGGCGCACGATATAGACACAGCCCTTTTCCAGCACGACGCCGGCCTCGGTGATCTCGATGGCGTGCATGGCCACGTCGGCGATGCGGTCCTCGACCTTGCGTCGGCCGGGCAGGAAGGAGGCGCGCACGCGCCAGGCCTGATCCGACAGCCGCAGGTCCAGGCTGGCCGGCTGGACCTGGTCGTGGTCGAAGGGCGTGTCGGACGTCACGGCGCCGGCGGCGATCAACGTCTCGATGGACTGGGCGGGCAGGATGCCGGGACGGGGCGCTTGGAAGGAGCTCATGGCGTCTGTCTCACACGGTTTTCACGACTTGTCTCCAAGTCGCGCTTGCAGCCCGCGCGCGGCGGGGCGAGCATATAGCCCATGCACGATGGTCCTGCCTATACCGCCGAGACGAACGGCATCCTGATCCGGGTGCGCCCCAGCTATCTGGCGGGCCAGTCCGATCCCGAGGAAGGCCGCTGGGTCTGGGCCTACCAGATCGAGATTGTGAACCTGACGGGTTCGACGGTGCAGCTGATGGCGCGTCGCTGGACCATCACCGACGGCAGCGGCCATGTCGAAGAGGTGCGCGGCCCCGGTGTCGTCGGCGAACAGCCGGTGATCGAACCGGGCGGCAGCTACGCCTACGCCTCGGGCTGTCCGCTGGGCACCGACAGCGGCTCGATGGTGGGCGCCTATTATATGACGGATGCGGATGGGCGCAGTTTCGAGGCGCAGATTCCGGCGTTCTCGCTGGATACGCCGGATGCGCGGCGGGTGTTGAACTGATCGAAGGGTGGATGGGGCTGCGTCAACCCGGATGAACCGCAGCCCCGCCCCTGAAGTCTCGCCGGCCGCTTGCGCGAACCGGCGAGGGGGAAGTCGGCTTCCTAAGGAGCATCTGTGACGCGGGCATAACCCGCGCGAAGCGCGGCGCTCAAGTAGCGCGAAGCGCGATAGCGCTCTTTAAATGTAACGACGCAGGCTGCGGGCCAGGTCGGAACCGCTTTCCTTGGAACCGCGACGAACTTGCGGCTGGTAGGCGACACGGGCGTGTTCGACGCAATAGACGCCTTCCGACGAGCGGCGGCCGCAGAAGCTGAACTCGCGCGACGACGGGTCGCCGATCGGCCATTTGCACATGTGGGCGCCCAGCGTCATCACGGTCGCCGTGCCCGGCAGGTCCGGGATCGGGGCGGGGACGGGCGCGGCGGGTTCGACCGGCTTGGGCTGGACGGCTTCCAGACGGCGCGGGGCCGAAGGTTGCTGCGCCGGAGCGGCCGGCGCCGGGCGCGGACGCGCGGTGCGGAAGGTCGCGGCGACGGTGCGCGCCGGTTGCGACGGGGCGGCCCGGCCCGACAGGCCCAGACGGTGCACCTTGCCGATCACGGCGTTGCGGGTGACCCCGCCGCCCAGTTGTTTGGCGATCTGGCTCGCGGACTGGCCCTCAAGCCAGAGCTTCTTTAGCGCGCCTACGCGGTCGTCGGTCCAGCCTGCGGTCATGCCACCCTCCAGCGAGTTTGGATTCAATATCTAGGTCCAGGCTCCCCCTCCGGGGTCTTGACCTACAACTAATCGTAAACCAGCCGTTAAGAGACGCAAGATGTGCGAATCATCCTGTCCACAGAAACCAGATATTGAATCATCGTTAAGGTTAAGGCGGCGCCGTCGTTTTCGGGACGATCTCGCCTGATCTCTTGCGAAGCGCGGCGGTCGAGCGCATCTGGCGGGCCATGACCGATACGCCCGATCTGATCTCCACCCGGCCTGCCGGCCTGCCGCAGCCGCGTCGCTATCCGGGGATCAACTGGATCGGGGTGCAGACCTTGTATCTGCGCGAGGTGCGGCGGTTCTGGAAGGTGGGCGCCCAGACAGTGGCGGCGCCGGTGGTCACGACGCTGCTTTATATGCTGGTGTTCGTGGTGGCGCTTCAGAACGCGCGGCCGCCGCTGCACGGCACGCCGTTCGCCCTGTTCGTCGCGCCCGGCCTGATCATGATGGCCATGTTGAACAACGCCTTCGCCAACGCTTCGTCCAGCCTGATCCAGGCCAAGATCATGGGTACCGCGACCGATTTCCTGACCCCGCCGCTCAGCCCGTTGGAGCTGACGCTGGGCTTTACGCTAGGCGCCGCGACGCGTGGGCTGGCGGTCGGTCTGGTGACGGCGATCTGCGTGCTGCCGTTCGCGCCGCTGGGGATCGCCAATATCTTCGCCATCGTCTGGTTCGCCCTGGCCGCCTGTTTCATCATGGGCATGACCGGGGTGCTGGCGGGGCTGTGGAGCGAGAAGTTCGACCACCTGTCGGCGGTCCAGAACTTCATCGTCATGCCGATGACCTTCCTGTCGGGGACCTTCTATCTGGTCGAGAACCTGCCCGAGCCGTTCCGCGCGTTGAGCCGCTACAACCCCTTCTTCTATCTGATCGACGGCTTCCGCTACGGGTTCATCGGCCATGCCGAGAGCAATCTGATGGTCGGGGTCGTCGGTTCGGCCGTGCTGATGGTCGTCATGGGCGTCGTCTGCTGGCTGGTGTTCCGCTCGGGCTGGCGTCTTAAGAGCTAGATCGCTACCTGTTGCGGATCGCTCCCCCGAGAGGTCCGCTCCATGCTGTTTCGTTCGCTCGTCGCCGCCACGGCCCTGTTCGCCGCCACATCCGCTTTTGGGCCCGCCTTCGCTCAGGAAGCGACGCCCCAAGCCGGCGACCGCCCCGACATCGCCGCCGGCGCCGCCCAGTTCATCAAGCCCACCAACGCAGAGCGGACCCAGGTCCTGGTCGGTTTCCTGACGACGCTGGGCTTCACGCCCGAAATTCAGACGTTCGAAGGCGGCAACCAGGCCACCGGCCCGATGGAAGGCGCCAATGTCGTCGTCACGGTGGGGCAGGGCGACAAGGACATCGTTCTGACCGCCCACTATGACGCGGTGAAGCTGCGCGACGGCACGCTGTCCCAGGGCATCGTCGACAACGTCGGCTCGGTCATGGCGATGATGGAGGCGGCCAAGACGCTGGACATGGCGCTGGAAGGTCAGCCGGTCGCCCACCGCTTCGTCTTCGTCTTCACCGACCAGGAAGAGCTGGGCCTTCTGGGCGCCAAGGCCTTCCTTGAGAAACACGGCAAGGACCGGATCGCCGCCGTCATCAACGCCGATGTCGCCGCCTATGGTCAGACGGTCATGTATGGCGAGAACAATGGGCCGCAATCGGCCTTCGTGCTGGAGACGCTGCGCGGCCTGTGCGCCGAACGCGGCTTCGACTGCATGCCCTATCCGACCTATCCGCCCAGCGACGACCGCGCCTTCTCGGCCGCGGGCGTGCCGGTGGTGTCGATGGGAACCCAGGATGCGGTCGGCGCCCACCAGATGTGGCTGGCCTTCAACGGCGGCAAGGACAACGGCCTGAAGGAAGGCTTCGTCCCGCCCGTCTTCCAGCGCATCCATACGACTGACGATAAGCTATCGTACCTGAAGGGCGTCGACGTCGCCCGTTTCGGCCTGTTCATCGCCGACCTGGGGCTGGCGCTGGACAAGAAGCTGGTCGAAATCCAGGCCAAGGATGCGGCCGTCGCCGCCGAAACCGCACCGGCGGCCCCGGCCACGACGCCCGGCGGCGAGTGACGGCGGTCATCGAGGTTCGCGGCGTCCAGCCGACGCCGAAGGAAGGTCGGGCGGCCGTCAAGGCGTGGCCCGTCGTCCGACGCTGGGCGAACCTGCCCGTCTTGTTTCTCGGCGGCGCCATGCTGGCGACCATCGCCGTCTGCGTCGGCCTGCCCCTGGACCGGACCGGCTGGCTCGTCGGCCTGCAGTTGGTCGGGCTGTATGGCTTTATCGGGCTGTCGGTCGTGGCGCATTACAGGGTCATGGCGGCGGCGCGCCGGTCGCCGATCGCGCAGAGGCCAACCGACTGGCGCATCGATGACAGCGGTCTGGCGCTGTCGGGGGCGGATTTCGAAACCCGCATCGGCTGGCGCAATCTGGTCGCGGTGGTGGAGGAGAAGGATCGCCTGATCTTCGCGGCCTCGCCCAACACCAACTTCATTTTGCCCCTGCGCGTGATGGAGACGGATCAACGGCAGGCGCTGCGCGTCTTGATCGCCGATGTGCGAGCGCGCGGCGTCCTTGGCGCCGGTGTTGACTAAGACCCTCGCGCGTCCGACAACGCCTGACCGTATTGATCCGGCTCCGTCGCGCTCGCGCCGGGGCCGTCTCGCTTTTGGAGGTCTTGGTCCCGTGTCCACTGAACATCTGATGGGTGTCTACAATCGCGCGCCGCTGGAAGTGGAACGCGGCCGAGGCGCGCGTCTGTGGGCGACCGACGGGACCGAATATCTCGACTGCGTCGCCGGCATCTCAACCAACGGCCTGGGCCACGCCCACCCCGAACTGGTCCAGGCGGTCAAGGATCAGGCCGAGAAGCTGTGGCACGTCTCCAACATCTTCCGCATTCCGGGTCAGGAAGCGCTGGCTGACGCCCTGTGCGAATCCAGCTTCGCCGACGTGGTCTTCTTCACCAACTCGGGCACCGAAGCCGTCGAATGCGCGCTGAAGACGGCGCGCAAATACCACTCGGCCAATGGCGCGCCCGAGCGGATCGACATCTATGGCTTCGATGGCTCGTTCCACGGTCGGACCTATGGCGCGATCAACGCCGCCGCCAACCCCAGCTATACCGAGGGCTTCGGCCCGCCGATGCAGGGCTTCCACCAGCTGAAGTGGGGCGACCACGAGGCGATCAAGGCCGCCATCGCCAACCCCACGACCGCCGCCATCATCGTCGAGCCCGTGCAGGGCGAGGGCGGCTGCCGCGCCATGCCCGAACAGTGCCTGCGGGGGCTGCGCGACCTGTGCGACGAACACGGCGTCCTGATCATCTTCGACGAGGTCCAGTGCGGCATGGGCCGGACCGGCAAGCTGTGGGCCCACGAATGGGCGGGCATGGCGCCGGACATCATGGCGGTGGCCAAGGCCCTGGGCGGGGGCTTTCCCATCGGCGCCTGCCTGGCCTCGGCCAAGGCGGCCAAGGGGATGACGGTCGGCGTTCACGGCTCGACCTTCGGCGGCAACCCCCTGGCCATGGCGGTGGGCCAGAAGGCGCTGAGCCTGATCAACAGCCCCGGGACGCTGAACAACGTCAACGAGATCGCCGGCTATCTGAAGCAGCAGTTCGCCGGCCTTCAGGAACGCTTTCCCGATGTGATCGCCGACGTGCGCGGCAAGGGCCTTCTGATCGGCATCAAGATGGTGCCGAACAATCGCGAGTTCATGGCCCTGGCGCGCGACACGCAGCAGCTGCTGATCGCCGGCGGGGGCGACAACTGCGTGCGGCTGTTGCCGCCGCTGAACCTGACGCTGGACGAGGCCCGCGAAGCCGTGGCCCGTTTCGAGGCGGCCTGCGAGGTCGCCCGCGAAAAGCTGGCGGCCTGATGGTCCGGCACTTCCTCGACATCCACCGGCTGGACGCGGCGGATCTGCGCGCCATCCTGGACGACGCCCATGCCCGCAAGGCCGCCCGCAGGGGCTGGCTCCAGGGTCGCGCCGACGCCGATGCGCCGGGCAAGGACCGCGTTCTGGCGATGATCTTCGAGAAGAACTCGACCCGCACGCGGTTCAGCTTCGACGCGGCGATCCGCCAGCTGGGCGGCTCGTCCATCATCGCCACGGCCTCCGACATGCAGCTGGGGCGCGGCGAGCCGGTGGAGGACACCGCCCGCGTGCTGTCGCGCATGGTCGATGCCGTGATGATCCGCGCCAACGATCACGAGGATGTCGAGCGGTTCGCCCGCGTCTCGACCGTGCCGGTGGTCAACGGCCTGACCGACCGTTCGCACCCGTGCCAGATCCTGGCCGATCTGCAGACGATCGAAGAGCATCGCGGACCGATCGCCGGTAAGACGATCGCCTGGATCGGCGACGGCAACAACGTCTGCCACAGCTTCATGCACGCGGCGCCCAAGTTCGGCTTCCATCTGAATGTCGCCTGCCCGGCGGAATACCACCCGGATCTTCGCGACCTGGCCAAGGGCGGCGACGCCGTCACCCTGACCAGCGATCCGCGCGAGGCGGTCAAGGGCGCCGACGTCGTCGTCACCGACACCTGGGTCTCCATGGGGGATCAGGACTATGAGGCGCGCCTGTCGGCGTTCGAACATTACGGCGTCGACGAAGCCCTGATGGATCTCGCCGATCCCGAAGCGGTCTTCCTGCATTGCCTTCCCGCCCACCGTGGCGAGGAAGTCACCGACGCCGTCATCGACGGGCCGCGCTCTCTGGTCTGGGACGAGGCCGAAAACCGCATCCACGCCCAGAAGGCCGTTCTGGCCTGGTGCTTCGGGGGATGACATTGGAGGACTGGAAGGTGATGTCGACCGCGTCGCGCTTCTGGTTTGTCGTTGTAATGCTTCTGGCTGTTTCGGTCGGCGCCTTCGCGCTCTTCACCGCGGCGGCGCCGACGCTTGATCCGGGCAAGTTCTTTTATGAAGCCGTCACCGTTGAAGGTCGCGTCGGTATATCGTCTTACAAGGGGCTGCCGGTGCTCGTGATCACTGACAGAGACGGCCGCAATCACGCGTCGCGATGCAACCCTTATAATCGTGACCAGGCCTGCGTTGATTTGGCGCTGGTCAGAGGGCTGCGCCAAGGCCAGCAGGTCAACGTCGGATTTATAAGAGCCAAGTTCTGGCCGTCAGCTGACGACGCGATCGTCCGCTTGGCCTCGAACGATCATGTTTTTCTGGAGTGTGCCAATCGGCTCGATGCGTTGGGAGTGGACCGCTCGCGAATATCCGGGGTCGAGCGGGTATCTGGCTGCTGACAGTAAAAAGCCGGGGATCGCTCCCCGGCTTTTCCAGATCACGACAGATTAGTAATCAGTCTTCTTACAGCTTCACGTCCGACACGCCGCCGACATCCGGGACGCTCTTGGTCAGGTTGGCCTTCAGGACTTCGTAGCCGAAGCCGAGCGCGCCCTTGTCGGACACCCAGACGCGGCCGTCGTCGGCGTCGAAGCGGACCAGGGTCAGGTGGGCGTCGTCCTTGCCGTCAGGGTACCAAGCGGCGACGACGGGGTTCCAGTATTTCTCGATGCGGCTGCGGTCCTGATCGATAGCCAGGCGGCCGTGGATGCAGGCCTGAACCTTGCCGTCCTTGGCCTGATAGCAGAACATGCCGTCTTGGTCGCCGCCGGCGACGTCGCGGGCGAAATCGGTGTCGTCGCGGGTGAAGAACCAGATGGTCCCCGTCTCGTCCTCGCCGAAACCGGTCATGGGTTGGTGGTGATAGCCGGGGCGATCGATGCCCAGCATGCCGGTGTTGGACTCCTTCAGGCTCTTCCAGAATTCCTTCTCGGCCTCGGCGGGGGTCAGTTTGTCGGACACGCGGTCTCTCCTTGAGTGGTTCGCAAGGTTCAACCGACCGGCCGTAATCGGGTTCCCGCTCTAGGCGCCGGGTATCCAGGGCGCACGCTCGGCGCCGAATAGCGTCGCCAGGTGGATCAGCAGCAGCATGGCGATCGCCGCCGCGCCGACCATCAGGAACCGCCACGGCATCAGGCGCGGACCTTTGAACGGATCCGGCGGCCGGGCGCCGCGCCATCCGCAAAAGACCATGACAGCGAGGGCGACGCCCAGCAGGACGAGGGTGGTGGTCAAGCTCATGCGCCGCAGGTGGCGAAAGCCGCGCCGCTTGGCAAGCGAACCCTTGCCGGGAGGTTAATCTTCATGCCGCGTTAACCGAGATGATTCACAAATCCGGCTGTCTGGCGTGATGTCCACAGGATTGGGATATCGCTGCTAGATATTGCGGTTAACCATCAGTTTACACCCTCGATATTGACGGTATAGCCTGCGTCGCATGGGCTGGGAGACGAATCAGTGAGCGCTGCAGCGCCGTGGAGCGTTAAGGGAATCGATCCCAAAGCACGCGAGGTCGCCAAGGATCTGGCGCGCCGGTCCGGCATGACGCTGGGCGAATGGCTCAACTCCATGATCATGGAAGACGAGGAGGAGGGCTACGCCACCCTGCCGCGTCGCTCTCAGGCCGCCGAATACGAACGCCGCAACCGCAGCCGCCGTCTGGACGACGCCTATGAGGTCGAAGACAGCCAGCAGCGGATCAGCGCCTCCATCGATGTGATCGCCGCACGGCTGGAAGCCGCCGAACGTCGCTCGACCGTCGCCATTCAGGGCGTGGATCAGGCTGTCGCGGGGCTTATGCGTCGGCTGGACGGCCAAGAGGCCGAGGCCCAGGGCGCAGCCCGCCGCATCGACGACATCGCTGAGGAGTTGCGCGAAGGGCATCGCCGCCTGCGCGCCTTCGAACGCGACACCGGCCCGTCGACCCAGGAAGCCTTCGGCAAGATCGAGACCTCCCTGGGCGCGCTGACCGGGCGCCTGTACGACATCGAGGAACGCCAGCGTCTGGGCGTCAGCGATCTGCGCGAGCGGATGGAGGCGGTCGAGAAGGCCGCCGGCCCCGGCGTCGGCACGGAAATGCTGGCCCAGGTCAGCGCGCGTCTGGACGAGGCCCAGAACCGCACGACCGAAGCCCTGAAGACGCTGGAACGCTCGTTCGCCGCGCTGGATCAGCGGATGCGGACGGCCGAAAGCCGCGTAGAGCCGGAAGGCGCGCGCGACCTGGCCCGTTTCGAGAAACTGGCCGAAAGCCTGTCGCGTCAGATCGACAACAATCGCGCCGAGATGATGCAGCGTCTGGACGCCGCCGAAACCGGGGCGCGCATCGACCGTATCGAACGCGCCGTCCAGGCCGTCGGCGATCAGTTGAAGGCGTCCGAAGAGAAGGGCGCCATCGGCCTTGAGGCCATGGGCCGCGAGGTCCTGCGCATCGCCCGCAACCTGAATGCGCGGGTCAAGAAGGTCGAGACGGACAACGACGGTCGCGCCGACGCCGTCACCCGCGCCGCCGCCGACGTCGTCAGCCAGACCATCGAAACCGAAGTCGCCCGCCGCGCCGCGCGTCTGGACCAGGAGTTCGCCCGTCACGTCGACCGCGTCGACCAACGTCTGACCGCCAGCGACGATCGCCACGCCATCGCCCTGGAGAAGCTGGGCGGCGAGATCACCCGCATCTCGGACCAGCTGAGCGATCGCATCGCCCAGTCCGAGCGCCGTTCGCAGCAGGCGCTGGAAGACATCGGCCGACGTCTGTCGGAAAGCTCGGACAAGATCGAGCAGCGCTACGACCGCGCCTCTGGCGAACTGGCCGAGCGGATGCGTCTCAGCGAGGAGCGCACCGCCCGTCTGCTGGCCGAGGCCCGCGAAAGCATCGACGCCCGCGCGCCGACGCCGATCCGCGACAAGCCGCTGGACAATGAGCCCGCGTGGACCCCGGCGCGACAGGTGCTGGAACGCGCCGCCTCGGCGACCATACAGGCGCCGATCCAGTCCGCATCCATCGAAGGCGACTGGCGCGCCGCCGCCTTCCCCGATGAGACCTTCACCGACCATGACGCCTGGTCCAGCGATCCGGTGACGCCCGAAGTCGCGACCGCTGCGCCCTTCCCGTCGGCGCCCGTCGTCCAGACCGAGGCCGAGCCCGTCGAGGCGCTGGCCGACGACATGCCGATGCGCCAGGTCGATCCCGACGGCGTCGAACCCATCATCCAGCCCTTCAGCGGTTTCGGCGGCGCCGATGTCGAGGATGCGCTGGAGGCGACGTCGCCGGGCTTCTCGACCGCACCGGCCGAAAAGCGTGACGCGGCCGCCCTGGACGCGGACGACGACGATTTCGGCGGCGAGACCGAGTTCGTGGATCCGCGCCGGCTGCGCTCCAGCATGGAAGCCGCCGCCGCCGCCGGCCGCGCCGCCTCGACCCGCAGCACCATCGACGCCGCTCGTGCTGCAATCACCGCGCCGGCCGAGCCGGAACCTGCGCCCCGGTCGGGCTTCGGCCTGAAGCGCGGCGGCAAGTCCAAGCTGCAGGAACGGCTGGACCGGCAGGCGTCCAAGGACGGATCGACGGTCAAGAAGGCGTTTCTTGCTTCGGTCACGGCGGTCGCCCTGACCGGGGGCGTCTATGGCTATCTGTCCCTGACCGACGGCGGAGCCCCGGACTTCGAGATGCCCAGCTTCGGCGGCGGCTCGACGACAAACGGCGCCGTGCCGCTGGCCGCGTCGGCGGTGACGCCGACCGGCCCGAAGGCGACCTTCGACATCGGCGGCCCCGGCGCGGCGGACTATGAGGCGGCGATCGGCAAGCTGGAGGCCGGCGACAACTCTGGCCTGGACGGCATGAAGCGCGCCGCCAACCTAGGCTACGCCCCCGCCCAGACCTATCTGGGTCAGCTGTATCTGGACGGCGCAAATGGCGTGCCCGCCGATCCGGCCCAAAGCCGTCAGTGGGGCCGTCGCGCGGCCGAGGGCGGCGATCCGCGCGGGATGCATCTGTATGGGATGCAGCTCTATGAAGGCGACGGCGGCGCGACCAATCAGGCCGAGGCCCTGACCTGGCTGCTGAACGCGGCCGAGCGCGGCCTGCCGGACAGCCAGTACAATGTCGCGCGCATCTATGAGACCGGCGCCGACGGCGTGGCCAAGAATCCGACCGAAGCGCTGAAATGGTACATGATCGCCGCGCGCGGCGGGGATGCGGAGGCCCAGGCCGCCGTGACGCGCCTGCGCCCGACGGCCAGCGCCACTGCCCAGCGAGCGGCCCGTACCGCCGCCGACGCCTTCGTGGCCCAGTCGCAGGGTCAGTCGCAGGCCCAAGCCCAGGCGACAGGCTAGATTCCTAGGCGCCGGGCGGCTATCGGTCGCCCGGTCGTCCCCGACCTCGCCCGCCTGACGGCGATTCTTGTGTCCGCTCCAGCCGAAGGCGCGTCCTTTGGACATCTATCTGCCGATCGCCGAGGTTTCGGTGAACTGGCCGACCCTGGTGATCCTGGGGGCGGTGGTCGGATTCGTGTCCGGCCTGTTCGGCATCGGCGGCGGCTTCCTGATGGCGCCGATCCTGGTTTTCCTGGGCATCCCACCGACCGTCGCCGTCGCCAGCCAGGCCAGCCACGTCGTGGCATCCTCGACGTCGGGCGTCATCCGCTATGCTGGGGCGGGTTCGGTCGATTTCAAGATGGGGTCTGTGATGGCGGCCGGCGGCGCCGCCGGCGCCCTGGCGGGGGTCGAACTGTTTCGCTACCTGCGCCTTCTGGGCCAGGCCGACCTGGTCGTGGCCCTGTCCTATCTCGTCTTCCTGGGCGCGATCGGCATTCTGATGCTCAACGAGAGCCTGACCGAGATCCTGCGCCGCCGCCGGGGCTTGCCCGCGCCGCACAAGCAGCGTCGGCGGCCGATGTGGCTGTATGGTCTGCCGCTGAAGATGAAGTTCCCGAAGTCGGGTCTGTATATCAGCGCCTTGCCGCCGTTCGGCCTGGGCGTCTTTGCAGGCGTCCTCTCGGCCATCATGGGGGTGGGCGGCGGCTTCATCCTGGTCCCGGCCATGCTCTATATCCTGCGCATGCGCGCGGGCGCGGTGGTGGGCACCAGCCTGTTCCAGATCATCATCACCACCGCCATCACCACCATCCTGCAAGCCGGACGAAACCAGACGGTCGACATCGTCCTATCCACCATCCTGCTGCTGGGCGGCGTGGTTGGCGCCCAGATCGGCGCACGCTTCGCCGGGCGGTTCCGCGCCGAGGAACTGCGGGCGGCGCTAGGCCTGATCGTGCTGCTGGTCGGGATTCAGATGGGGCTGGATCTGTTCGTCAGGCCCAACGACATCTTCATGATCGCGCCGGGGATCGCCGACTGATGCAGGCGCTTCCTCCTCCTCCGCCCCCTGTCGCGGCCCCGCCGCTCGATCGGTCCGAAGCGACGACCGGCGACCTGCGCGTCGCCGCAGCCCTGACCGACGCCCAGGTCCGGGTCGACAGCAGCTTTCGGGGCGCGTCCATCGTCCTCTATGGCGCAGTGTTCAATCCGACGCCTGAACCAGCGGATGTGGTGGTGGTGGTGCGGGGGCCGGACGCGCCGATCCGCCTGGTCAAGAAGACGCGCACGTCCGGTGTCTGGCTGAACAGCCGGCCGGTGCTGTTCGAGGGCGCGCCCGGCTTCTACATGACCGCCTCGACGCGCCCGCTCAGCGACATCGCGGACTTCGGCCAGTTGCGGCGGCTGGGCGTCGGCGTCGATCACCTGCGCATCGACGCGCCCGAGGAAAGCCGCACCGTCACCCGCTATGGCGTGCGCGACGTGGTCGTCAGCCGTCTGGGCGACGACTATCTGGACTGGCGCCGCGCGGTGATCCGGCTGAAGGAGGCCGCCGCCCTCTATGACACCGATTCCGAAGGGGTCGAGTTCGTGGACCGGGGCCTGTTCCGCGCCGAGGTCAAGCTGCCGACCGTGGCGCCCACCGGCAAATACTACGCCGAGGTCTGGCTGTTTCAGGACGGCGAGCCGCAGTCGGTGTCGAACCTGACGCTGACGGTCGAGAAGGTCGGGTTGGAGCGCGACATCTATGAGTTCGCGCACCGTCGGCCGTGGCTGTACGGCGTGCTGTGCGTCGTGCTGGCCGCCCTGACCGGCTATGGCGCCTCGCGCATCTTCAGCCGGCGGAGCTGAAGCCCAGCTCGGCGCGCAGGCCTTCGGCCGTCAATCCGCCGGCCCTCAGCTCAACCAGGGTGATCGATCGATCGCGCTTGGCGTAGCGCCGCCCGTCCGGCCCTGTTAGCAAGGTGTGATGACGATAGGTCGGCGCCGGCCAGCCCATCAGGGTCTGGATCAGCCGCTGCACATGCGTGGCCTCGAACAGGTCCTGGCCCCGGATGACATGGGTGACCCCCTGCAAGGAGTCGTCATGGGTCACGGCCAGATGATAGGCGACGCCCGTATCCTTGCGCGCCAGGACCACATCGCCTGCCGCCTCGGGATCGACGGCGATGACGCCGGTTTCGCCGTTCGGACCCTCGCCCTGTTCGACGAAACTCAGGTCGTTCCAGGTCGCCTCGCCCAAGGCCTCCCGCGCCCAATCCAGCGACAGCCGCCAGGCGAATGGCGCGCCCGAGGCCAGCAGATGCGCCTCCTCGTCCGCTGAATGCGGACCGGGCCTCGCTGCCTCCATCGTCCCGTGCGGCGCCTCACCGATGGCGCTCAGGATCTGCTTGCGCGTTCGGAAACACCGATAGAGCAGGCCTCGCGCCCGCAGGTTCTCGATAACGGCGGCGTAGTCGTCCAGATGATCCGACTGGCGCCGGACCGGCGTCTCCCAATCCAGACCCAGCCAGGCCAGGTCCTCCAGAATGCCCGCCTCATATTCCGGCCGGCATCGCGTCGGATCGATATCCTCGATGCGCAGCACGAACCGCCCGCCTGCCGCCTTCGCCGCCGTCCAGGCGGTCAGGGCCGAGAAAGCGTGGCCCTTGTGCAGGCGGCCGGTAGGCGAGGGGGCGAAGCGGGTGGCGAACATCAAGACGGTCCTTAGCGGTTTGCGGCCCTCAACGGCGCCCCCGCTCTTTCCGACAAGCGCGACGGGCCGTAAGCATGGCGTATGTCGCTCGCACCCACGCCTGATGATATCGCCGCCGCGCGTCGCGCGCTGGTCGCCGCAGATCCGGCGCTTGTGCGCGTGGACGCCCAGACGCCGCCGCTGGAATGGCGGTTGAGAGCGGGCGGGTTCGAAGGCTTGTTCCGCATGATCGTGGAGCAGCAGGTGTCGGTGGCCTCGGCCGCTTCGGTCTGGGCGCGGCTGCGTGAAGGCATGGGCGACATCACGCCCGAGCTGTTGCTGGCGCACGATCTGGAGCAGCTGCGCGGCATGGGCCTGTCGCGACAGAAGGCGACCTATGGTCAGGGGATCGCGCGGGCGCAGATCGCGGGCGAGATCGATCTGGAGCATCTGGCCAACCTGGATGACGAGGCGGCGATCGCCTCCCTGACGGCGTTGAAGGGCGTGGGCCTTTGGACCGCCGAGGCCTATCTGATGATGTGCGAGGGGCGGCTGGATGTCTTTCCCGGCGGCGACGTGGCCTTGCAGGAGGCGATCCGCTGGGCGGACGGCGCAGAGGTGCGGCCCGATCAGAAGGGGGCTTACGCCCGCGCCGAGATCTGGCGGCCCTATCGGGCGGTCGCCACCCACCTGCTGTGGGCCTGGTACACGGGCGTGAAGCGCGGCGAGATCGCGCTGGATGCGCCGGCATGACCCCGCTCGATCCCGCTCTGACCGAACCGCTGCGCAATCCGCAGACCGTGCTGACCGCGCTGGATTTCGCCGGCGTGGCGGTCTTCGCCGCCACCGGCGCCCTGGCCGCCGCGCGGGAGAAGCACGACGTCGTCACCTTCGCCTTCTTCGGCGCCATCACCGGCGTGGGCGGCGGGACGCTGCGTGACCTGCTGCTCGGCCTGCCGGTCTTCTGGGTGCAGGACTGGCGCTATCTGGCGGTCTGCCTGTTCGCCTCGACGGCCCTGTGGCTGGTGGGACAGCGCGACTGGCGGTTTCGCGCCCTGCTGTGGCTGGATGCCGTGGGTCTTGCGGCCTATGGCGTGATGGGGGCGGCCAAGGCTGAGGCGGCCGGGGCGCCGGCCTTGATATGCATCGTCATGGGCACGCTGACGGCCTGTTTCGGCGGGGTGGTGCGCGACACCCTGGCGGGTCAGCCGTCGATCCTGCTGCGGCGAGAGATCAACGTCACGGCCGCGATCCTGGCGGCGACGGTCTATATGGTGCTGAGGGCACCGGGCGTCGGCGTCTGGCCCGCCGCCATCGTTGCGGCGCTGTCGGGCTTCCTGCTGCGCGCGGCCGCCTTGCGCTGGGGCTGGACCCTGCCGGGGTTCCCGACCCACGCGCGCCGGGTCTGAGGCAGGACGTCACGAAAACGCTGCACACTGGTCATGGCGATGATCGGGAATCAGGGGTAGGCTGATCTCACAAGACTAGGGAAGGAGACGTGTCCTCACCTCTGTCGCCTCAAGATCCCCCCGTCCGCGCGGGAGGGCCTGATGCAGGTTCTCCATCGACCACCCTCCGGTTTTCCCGCGCTGGTGTTGAACGCCGACTTCCGGCCGCTGTCCTACTATCCGCTGTCGCTGTGGCCGTGGGAGGAGGCGGTCAAGGCGGTCTATCAGGACCGCGTGGACGTGGTGTCCCTGTATGACAAGGTCGTCCGCTCGCCGTCGATGGAGATGCAGCTTCCCAGCGTGATCGCGCTGCGCAGCTATGTGGATCAGGACCGCAGCCCCGCCTTCACCCGCTTCAACGTCTTTCTGCGCGACGGCTTCGCCTGTCAGTATTGCGGTCAGTCGGCTGAACTGACCTTCGACCACGTCATCCCGCGCTCACAGGGCGGACGCACGACCTGGGACAATATCGTCGCGGCCTGCAGCCCCTGCAATCTGGCCAAGGGCGGGCGAACGCCGCGCCAGGCGATGATGCCGATCCGCCGCGAACCCTATCGCCCCAACGCCTGGCAGCTACAGGACGCCGGCCGACGCTTCCCGCCGCACTATCTGCACCAGAGCTGGCTGGACTATCTTTATTGGGACATAGAGCTCGAACCTTAGGGTTCTTTTCAGTTGCTCGAAATGGCTCAAACACCCTTGTGGTGGGCAGGTTCAGGGTTCGTTCTTTTACCGCTGATTTCTCGATTATCCTCCGAAATCCTCCCGGCTGGTGACCATGTGGTGACCAAAACCGGGACCAGAAACGGGACCCCTCGTGGGCCCGAGGAGAGATCGAATGGTTCGGAACCCGAGGTCCGGAAAGATCACCAAACGCCTGGTCGACGCCCTGACGTCTGAAGGGGTGCGCTTCACCCTCTGGGACACGCAGCTCAAGGGGTTCGGGGTGCGCGTCGCCGTCAGCGACACCAAAACCTACGTCGTCCGATACAGGACGATCGGCGGCGCTGACCGCCTCCTTCACATCGCTCGCCATGGCGTCGTGACCGCCGAAGAAGCCCGCGAAAGAGCGGCCGCTGTGCTGGCCGAAGTCGCGTCAGGTGGTGACCCTCAGGGGACCAAAGTCGAACGACGCGAAGAAATGACGATGTCGGAGCTCTGCGACCTCTACATGAAGGAGGGCGTGACGATGAAGAAGGCGACGACCCTTCGGATCGACCGCATTCGCATCGCCCGCCACATCAAACCCCGCCTGGGCAAGACGAAGGTCACCGATATCGGCCGAGCGGACATCGAGCGGCTGATGGTCGATGTCGGGTCGGGACGTATTCGTGGAGAGGCGACGCCGCACACGCGCGGCGGCATTCATGCGGCCTCGCGGACGGTCGGTCTGCTGGGCGGCATCTTCACCTTCGCGGTCGAGCGGGAGTTCGTGAAGACCAACCCGACGCGGGGAGTGAAACGCTACAAGGACAACCGCCGGGATCGCTTCCTCTCCCCGGCCGAACTGGCCCGGCTCGGTGATGTCCTGGCGGAGCTCGAGAAGCACGGTGGGGACCCGCGCCACATCAACATCATCCGCCTGCTGGCGCTGACCGGCGCCCGCAAGAACGAGATCGCCAGGCTGAAGTGGTCGGAGATCGATCGCACCATGGGCATGCTCCGGCTGGAGGATTCCAAGACAGGGGCGAAGGTGATCCGTCTCGGGAGCGCGGCGCTGAAGCTGATCGAGGGCCTGCTCTCGAACGGGAGCATCTATGTGTTCCCGGATCGGAGGGATCCCAAACGTCCGATCGCCAACCTCGACTGGGCCTGGGTTGGCATTCGCAAACGCGCCGGGATGGAAGACCTCCGGATCCATGATCTTCGCCACAGCTTCGCGAGCGCAGGCCTAGCCGGCGGCGAAGGACTTCAGCTGATCGGCAAATTGCTCGGCCACAGTCATGTCAGCACCACCAGCCGGTACGCCCACCTGGCGGATGACCCGGTCCGTGCGGCGGCCGACCGGATCAGCGAGAGCGTCGCCGCCTCTCTCGCGGGCAGGTCGGTTGAAGAAGGACAGACGGCCCATTGAAAGACGTCCGCCGGGCGGGGGCGTCGAGCGGCCGGAGAGACTGGATCGACTTCGCCGGCTAGGCGCTCTCGTGGGCGGCCTTGTCCCAATGTCCGGCTTGACGCGGCTGGCTCGACGAGGACCTGAGACCCGAGAGCTGGCTGCGTGCCCATCCGTGCAACAGACTCTTCGGGTAGTAGGGCGTACGCCCGAGATGGGTGCAGGGCGGTCCGTCGGACCGCATGCAGAACATCTTCGCCAGAGTCGATGGCGAACGGCGGATGCCCATCCGCAGAAGCTCGGTGGACGCCTCCTTTCGGGTCAGCAGTATTTCCTCAGTTCCGTGAAGGTGGAGACCGGCCATTTGGCGCTTCTTTCCAACTGTATTGCGACTGTAAGAAGTCAAGCACTCGACGAGGTGATCTTCAACTGATCTCTTAAATAGCTGCCTGGCGAAAATTATAATAACCTATCCGATCTGTCCCGGTCGGTTTCGATCGGTTCTCTTTAGAAAAAGCGATAACAGCCTTGTGAATTCCGAGGTGGGTGTTTTTCCACGATGTGCTCGCCATCAACACGTCCCGAGCTCGAGGCTGGTGCGTCTAGACCATCCGACAACGGCTTAGACCGGACCAAGCGCTCGCAACGTTGACGCGGGCCGGAGGAAGTCGGTAGGTCATGCGCTTTGGAACGGCGAAGCCTATCCCATGGATGGTACAGCGTTTTTGAGAGGTGGCGGACGGGCCACGGCGCTGATCGAGGCGCGTGATTGGACCGATCACCCGCTGGGGACGCCTGGGGATTGGCCAGAAGGCCTAAAGACCGCGCTTAGCCTGGTCGTCAATTCTCCAGAGTCGATGATCCTCTGCTGGGGGCCGGACCTCCATTTCTTCTTTAACGAGACTTACATCCCGCTTCTGGGACCGCGCGTCGATTGGGCCATGGGGGCTCGCTTCGAAGAGGTTTGGGCCGACGCGCTTGAGCAAGCCATGCCCATTGTCCGGGAAGCCTTCGCTGGACACAGCCGCCGCTTTGAGGATTTGCCTTGGAAATTGGCGACGGATCGCGGTTCAGCCGACACCTGGTGGACCTTCTCCTACTCCCGCATCCTTGGCGCCGACGGCGAGGTGGCGGGCCTCTTCATTTTCACCAACGAGACGACAAACAAGGTCTTGGCAGATCAGGCCCTTGCCGAAAGCCAGCAGGCGCTCATCGAGGCCAACGCGTCCTTGGAAGCGCGGGTCCGAGAAGCTGTCGGCGAACTGAGAGCCACTGAAGCATCGCTGCGCCAAGCACAGAAGATGGAGGCCGTCGGCCATCTGACTGGCGGCATAGCGCACGACTTCAACAACATGCTGGCGGGCGTGTCGGGCGCCCTAGACCTGATCGAGTCGCGTCTCGCGGACGGACGGCTACAGGAGGTGAGGCGGTTCGCCGGCATTGCCCGGGGCGCCGTAAATCGGGCGGCCGCGCTGACGCATCGCCTCCTCGCTTTCTCCCGTCAACAGACGTTGGATCCCCGACCGACCGACGCCAACGTCCTGATCGCGGAAATGGCAGACCTTGTTGAGCGAACCGTGGGACCGTCCGTGATCCTTGAGATCGCGCCATGCGACGAGCTTTGGACCGTACTGGTCGATCCGAACCAGCTTGAAAACGCGCTGCTCAATCTCTGCATCAACGCTCGGGATGCCATGCCTGACGGCGGTCGGATCGAGATCGGCACGCGCAACCATGCAATCGCCGAGACGGACGCCACGGATGCCGGCCTTGCCTCAGGCGATTATGTCGTGCTCACCGTGACAGACACGGGCGGCGGCATGCCCCCGGAGATCGTAGCTCGGGCATTCGATCCCTTCTTCACCACCAAGCCTATGGGCGAGGGAACGGGCCTTGGTCTCTCGATGATCTATGGCTTCGCCAAGCAGAGCGGCGGCCAAGCGCGCATCGTGTCAGAAGTCGGTCGTGGCACAACAGTTGTGCTTGAATTGCCGCGTTATGATGGGGAAGCCGCGTACCCCGAGTCGGCGCCCCTGAAGGCGGGAACGCGCCGGGCGCCATCGGGCAAGACAGTGCTCCTAGTTGACGATGAACGTTCGCTGCGGGAAGTCGCCGCCGAGGTCTTGAAGGAGATGGGCCTCTCCGTTGTGGAGGCCAGCGACAGTCTTGCGGGGCTGCACATCCTTCAGTCGAACGCCTCGATCGATCTCCTGATCACAGACGTCGGCCTGCCGGGCGGCATGAACGGTCACGAGATGGCTCAAGCCGGGCGATTAGCTCGGCCGAGCCTCGGGGTGCTTTACATCACAGGGTATGCGGAGACGGCGCTCGGCGACGCGGACGGTCGCCTCGGAGCCGATACGGCTGTCATCACCAAACCCTTCGCGCTTGATGTCTTTGCCGCCCGTGTACAGGCGATGCTGTTGGCGGCGCCTCTCGAAAACTGAATGGAGGTCATGATCATGACGATTTTTGGCCGTTCGCCCGCCAGAGAGCCTGATTTCCAAGGCGATCTCGAGTGGTTTTCAACGGGCGGTGATCACCGATCCAGATGTTGCCCCAGCTGTTTGCCGCTGAGTATTTGGGCAAAACCACGCGCATCGCGCGAAAGCGTTACCGTCTTTCCCACAACGGGCTGGGTCCGGCCGACGCCAAGCCGGCCATAATGTTCGGAGCCATCAGCGGTGCGCACGACCACATAGGCGGAGCCGCCCAGCTCATCGTGGAAACCGGTCTTGACGACCTTGCCGTGGACCGGCGTCTTGCCGAGCTGTTCAGCCGAACGCGCGCCTTCGAGACGCCTCTGATTCAGGGTTCGAATGACATCTCTCGAAAGCTGCAGTCTTCGAAGCCGGGCCTCAAGATCAGGCGACAAGCGGAAGCGCCGACCTCCGCGCTCGGCCAAGCCAAGCTTTTCGAGATGGCGCAGCCGACCTCTGGTCAGAGCAGCCCAGGCGTCCGTCCCGGCGATCCCGTCATCGACACAACCGTCGGCGTCCGCCGCCGCCAGGAGACGACGATCAAAGGCGGTGAAGCGGTCCGCCTCTGTTTCCCGCCAGACCCGCCGTTCGGCATCCTGGCGGCTGAGGTCTCCGAGGCGTTCCTGGGCCACCTCCTGAGCCCGGGCGCGAAAACCGTAGCCGATGTAGTCGCGCGGAATTACGAGGTCCCGCCCGTCGCTCCTGCGGCCCCGAACCAGCACATGGGCATGCGGCTGATCGGTGTCGAAATGGCAGACGGCGATCCAGTTCAGACCCGGTTCTCCGAGGTCGTCGGCGACCCTCGACATGACTTCCCTGATGAAGCCCGGGAGGTCCGAAATCCGATCGCCGTGCTCCGGTGAAATGATGAAGCGGAAATGGTGCCTGTCTTTCGCCCAGCCCGCCGTGGCGCCGGCCGGATCGGCCCCCTCACGCACCGGACCGAACAAGGCGGCCCGCTCGCCGTCCTCGCCGGCGCCCATGCGGCGGAGATAGACGATATGGGCGGAGAGCGCCGCGCCCCGGGCGAACCCCTTGCCCATGTGTCGGGACACCAGCGCCTTGACCGTGACGCGCTGCCGGACGTCGAGACGGAAGGGACGACCCGAGCGGTTCTGGGCCGCGCGCAAGCAGCCGGCGCGGTCCCCGTAGGCGAACAGACGAGAGGCCGCGAGCCTCTGGAACATGGCGATCCGGACACTGGTCTGGTCCGACTTCAACCTCTGCGGAAGGCGCACTCTCAAGGTCGAGACGTCATCCTTCGACGCTTGGGCGAGGCGCACCTCAATGGCGGTTCGGACCTGCATTATCGGCGCTCCGGCCTGTCGTCGGCGCGGAATCGAGCGTCAACTCAGTGCAAGTCGATGCCGGTCTCCGCAATCCTCGCAAGTGTCTGCCAGGGCTCAGGAAAACAGAAGGCCAAAACCCCTCTTTTATCTTGCCCTAAGCCCCCAATCTGACGATTTCCAACCAGCCTCTCCAACAGTGAACACAGCCGATCAAACCTCGGCAAGACCCAGGCGACCCCGGCGTTCAGACCCCTTCGGGTCCGCCGGATGACATGAAAAAGCCCGCCCGGCCGAAGCCGAGCGGGTACGTTGATCCGGATCGTGATGTCTCAGGCGGCGCGGGCCTTGATGGGCACGTGCCGCAGTCCGTTCTCCATCGCCTTCTGGCCGAGGTTGAGCGCCGGTCCGAACGGCCGCTGGTGCTCCCGCACCCCGGCCAGTGAACGGACCAAGGTCAGGCAGACCTCCGGCTCCAGCGCGATCAAGTCGTCGTTTGCCCGGAAGGGAGCCGCCTTTCCGTTCCTGTCGAAATCGGCCCGGGCGAGGATCAACTTTACCCCCTTCTGCTGGGCCCATTTGATCGCCAGCTTCTCGGAGCCCTTCGCTCCGGTCGTCGCCAGAGCCATGTCCGGCCATTCCCCCTTCGCCCAGTTCAGGGCGTCGAAAATCCGCCCGGCGTCCTCGGCGGTGTCGGCCGTCGGCGCGCCCCGGAAGGCGATCACCGGACCGCCCGGATCGGCCTCTCCAGACCGACGTTTCCGCATCGCCCGGATCGCCTGTTTCGCCTCCAGTTGCGCCGCCGTTAGATGGCTGCCGCGCCGGGATCCACGCCAGGCGGTCCAGACCTCCCCGGTCGCGATCGTCCAGGTTTCGGAGGCCGCATCCCGAATGAGTTCGCAGGCCTGCGTCGCCGCATCTCCGGATCTCGCTTTCGCCGTCGCGTCCTGAAGCTCGACATCGGCCGCTTCCGATCCGTCGAAGTCCCGGTCCAGGGCGCGCATCGCGTCGCGGGCGCGGTCGGCGTCCCGTTCGATCCGTCCCGCGGCCGAGTGGAAGGCGCCGATAAGCGCTTCGCCGAGGATCGTCTGATAGTCCTCCAGAGCGGTGTCGGAGATCACGTCCACGAGTTCGGTCATGAGCGCGCGCCCGAGCTGGATCAGGGCGTCCTCGGTCGGGTGCGGGCGCGCATCCCTCAGGGACGCGGTCAGGTCGTCGAAGGCGGAGTCGGACTTCGAGGAAGCGGAGAAGGCGGTGTTGAAGTGGGTCATCGAACCATTCCTTTTAAAGAATAGAATGTCGAAGCGCCCCATGCGCAACGACCCCGGCTTTGGCCACGGCGGGGTCCCTGGCAGTCACCGGAGCGGAGGGCTGCTTGCCCTCCACGGAGGGGAACGGCGAAGCCGTTGACTTCCTGGGTGCCGTGACAAAGTCGGAGGGCGTTGTGTGGGGGCAAGTCGTCGTCGCCCTTG